>Ga0308001_10000884_pt1 | contig 13854 bp, 8 predicted proteins | sample Neamet5_FD_203167 | JGI IMG/M metagenome (GOLD analysis project Ga0308001, IMG submission 203167) | Marine microbial communities from water near the shore, Antarctic Ocean - #5 | ecosystem: Environmental > Aquatic > Marine > Unclassified | place: Southern Ocean | collected 2014-06-04
AAGCTCGTTTGCTATTTTGGAGGTAAACTGTGTGAAACCACCTGAAACTAAGGAGGTGTAACTATTGTTCTCTCTCATTGTTGATATCAATGTTCTGGCACCAGCTGAGAGGGTGATGCGATCTCTAAAAACGTCGTCTATAGTTTTTTCTGGAGTGCCTTTTAAATATTTAACTCTTTTTATTAAAGCACATTCAAATTCTAAGTTTCCTTCCATTGCTTGTTTTGTTATCGCTCTTATCTCTTTACCATAACCGACCTCATCTGCTAATTCGTCCAAACATTCCTGATTAATAATAGTACTGTCCATGTCAGCAACCAATATTTTTTTCTTCCTTAATTTACTTGCCTGAAAAACAATATCAATTTCAAGTTCTTGTAACTCAGACCAATATTTTTTGCAGTTCTTGGGGGTCTCTGGGATACTGAATTCTGCTGCAACACCTTCTTTTAGCCAAGTTACATTATCTCCTCCTAAAGATATCAAATACTTTGATATTAAAGCGTCAGTTAGCTTAGGAACTAACGGATTACACAAAAATGTTACCACATACATTATAAATTCTACCTATAGGTCTATCACTAAATGATATTTAATATTTTTCTTGCAATTAGTAAAAACAATTCTTAAACGCGCAGATGGGACACCCTTCCCCAACGAAGGGCAGATATCTGTGAGGATAAAAATGAGTGATATAATTAAACCGGCTACGCGGCCGGCAGACCCGAGATTTTCTTCTGGCCCGTGTGCAAAACCCCCTACATGGAAATTAACGAGTTTAGCTGATGCATCTCTTGGTAGATCGCATCGGGCTAAGATCGGTAGAAAAAAACTAAGTGATGCAATCGAGGGAACTCGAGAGCTTTTAAAAATACCTTTGAATTATAAAGTTGCGATCGTTCCTGCTTCTGACACAGGTGCCGTCGAAATGGCCCTATGGTCTCTTCTTGGCGCAAAAAAAACAACTATTTTGGTTTGGGAAAGCTTTGGTAAAGGTTGGGCTACAGATGTTATAACGCAGTTAAAATTAAATCCCAAAGTAATAGAAGCAGATTATGGTTTGTTGCCACAATTGGAAAATATTGATTTTAGCACTGATGTAGTATTTGCTTGGAATGGAACTACCTCTGGAGTTCGAGTGCCAAATTCAAACTTTATTCCTCTAAAAAGGGAAGGTTTAACTATTTGTGACGCGACATCCGCAGCATTTGCAGTTGATTTACCTTGGGAAAAGCTAGATGCCACAACATTTAGTTGGCAAAAGGTTTTAGGCGGTGAAGCTGCCCATGGAATGTTAGTGTTGAGCCCAAAGGCCGTTGAGAGATTGGAAAATTACAAACCTTCGTGGCCGTTGCCTAAATTATTTCGTTTAACAAAAAACAACAAACTTAATGAAGATATATTTTTAGGGGCAACTATTAATACTCCTTCTATGTTGGCAGTTGAAGACTATCTGTTTTCTTTGGCTTGGGTGCGTTCTATCGGAGGGTTGGATGGTATGATTGAGAGATGTAATAGAAATGCTCAAATAATTTTCAATTTTGTCGAGAAAAACAAGTGGCTTCATAATCTTGCGATATCGCCAGACACAAGATCGAATACATCTGTCTGTTTGGTTTTTAAAGATTCTAGGATAAAGAACGAAAAGACTTTTGCTAAAAATGTGTGCAACAGACTAGAAGAAGAAGGTGTAGCTTTTGATATTGGATCTTATCGAGATGCACCAGCAGGATTGAGGATTTGGTGTGGGGGAACTGTTAATTCAAGTAATTTAAAATCACTAATGTATTGGATTAAATGGGCTTTTGAAACTGAAATAAGTTTATTAAAAAAGATTCCTTAACTTTATTGGTGAGATACGGAAATCTGATAACTGTATTAATGTAATTTGAGTAGAATAAGAGAAAGACTGTATAATGGCCCCAAGAGTATTAGTGTCTGATAAATTAAGTGCAGCAGCTATAAAAATATTTAAAGAAAGAGGTATAGATGTAGATTTTGAGCCAGATCTTGGAAAAGATAGAAAAGCGCTTGCAGCACGTATTGGTGATTATGATGGATTGGCAATTAGGTCTGCAACAAAAGTAACTCCAAACATCTTAAAAATGGCCACTAAGCTAAAAGTAATTGGACGTGCTGGTATTGGTGTCGATAATATTGACAAGGTTGAAGCTTCAAAAAAAGGCATAATTGTAATGAATACTCCGTTTGGAAATATGATTACTACTGCCGAACATGCTATTGCTATGATGTTCTCCGTCGCTCGTCAGATCCCAGAGGCTAATACTTCGACTCAAGCAGGAAAATGGGAAAAATCAAAGTTTATGGGGGTTGAGTTAACTAATAAAACAGTAGGTGTTATTGGGGCTGGAAATATAGGTGGGGTATTTTGTGATAGGGCTCGCGCATTGAAAATGAAAGTTATAGCCTATGATCCATTTTTAAGTGAAGACAAAGCAAAAAACTTAAGTGTAGAGAAAGTTGAGTTGGATCAGTTATTTGAACGAGCTGATTTTATTACATTGCATGTGCCCTTAACCGATCAAACAAGAAATATTTTGAGTAAAGAAAATATTAAGAAATTAAAACCTGGTGTACGTATTATTAACTGTGCAAGGGGAGGGCTTGTTGATGAAGAAGCACTGGCCATTGCCATAAAGGAAGGGCGGGTCGCAGGAGCCGCTTTTGATGTATTTGCTGAGGAGCCTGCTGTTAATAGTCCATTATTTAATTTGCCCAATGTTATCTGTACGCCACATTTGGGAGCAGCAACTACTGAAGCACAAGAGAATGTAGCAGTCCAAGTAGCTGAACAAATAAGTGATTACCTTTTAACTGGAGCAGTATCCAATGCCCTTAATATGCCTTCTATTACAGCCGAGGAAGCAAAAATAATGAATCCTTGGTTGCTTTTAGCAAGCCATCTAGGAAAGTTTATTGGACAACTTACAGCAGAACCTATTAAGGCAATAAATATTCTGTATGATGGAGCTGTTTCATCTATGAATTTAGAAGCATTAAATTGTTCTGTGATTTCGGGAATCATGAGTATATCACATCCGGACGTTAATATGGTTTCTGCTCCTCTTGTAGCAAAAGACAGGGGAATAAAAATATCTACAACAACACAAGATAAAAGTGGTGTTTTTGAAGCTTATATTAAAGTAACAGTCGTAACTGAAGTTAGAGAAAGATCAGTTGCTGGTACGGTGTTTAGCGATAATAAACCCAGGTTTATTCAAATCAAAGGCATAAATATTGACGCGGAAGTAGGGCGACATATGCTTTATACCACTAATATAGACACCCCAGGTATTATTGGTATTTTGGGACAAATGCTGGCTGAGAATGATGTTAATATAGCAAATTTTACGCTGGGCCGTTCTGAAATTGGTGGTGAGGCTATTGCTTTGTTATACTTGGACGCGCCACTTATTGATGAAGTAAAAGGAAAACTATTAAAAACAGGCGTATTCAATCAAGTGAATGTGTTGGAATTCGACGTTTTTTCATAAACATCAATTGTATTAGTAATTTAAGCAACTAATTTTTCAGCTTTCTGTAGGTCGACTGAAACTAATTGACTTACACCCGGTTCGGCCATGGTCACACCAAAAAGCCGGTCCATACGGGCCATTGTGACAGCATGATGCGTTATTATTAGAAACCTAGTATCTGTTCTTTTGGTCATCTCATCTAATAGATCACAAAAACGCGTCACATTTGCATCGTCTAATGGAGCATCAACTTCATCTAGGACGCAAATGGGCGAAGGGTTTGCTAAGAAAACTGCGAATATTAAAGATAATGCGGTTAATGTTTGCTCTCCACCTGACAGTAAAGATAATGTACTTAGTTTTTTGCCGGGAGGTTGACACATAATTTCGAGCCCAGCATCAAGTGGATCCTCGCTTTCGACCAAAACCAAACTTGCTTCACCACCTCCAAAAAGATGTTTAAACAATACACCAAAATTTTTATTAACTTGGTCAAATGCAGATACCAATCGCTCCCGTCCTTCGGAGTTTAAATTAGAAATCCCGCTTCTTAGTTTGCTAATCGCTTCTTTGAGATCAGAACTTTCACTATCTAGAGCATCAAATTCAGCCTTTACTTCATTTGCATCCTCTTCAGCTCTCAGATTTACTGCACCTAAAGCATCTCTTTGTCTTTTTAATCGCTGCACATCGATATCAACTTTTTCCACTTCTGGTAAATTTGTTGGGTCGATATCTAATTTCTCTAATAAATCTTGTGGGGATAGTTCTTGTTCTTCTCTTATTCTGTCACGTGCTAAGTTTAAGGTTGATTGCGCTCCTTCAGCAATTGCATCCGCGCGCGCGCGCGATTCTCTTGCTTCTGACGCGAAACGTTCAGCTTTCCTTTCAATTATTTCTATCTCACGTAGTTCATTTTCACTATTAGCTAAAATATTTAGAGCTTCTTTACATCTTTTGTTAGCAGCTTCCATTTCTTGAGAAAGCAGTTCACTTTTTTGTAAAATTTTTGCTGGCGAATCTTTTGCTATTATTAATTCTTCTTCAGATTCTTTTTTTCTAATAATTAATTCGCTAATTCTTTGTTCTGCTTTAATTAATCTTTGCCGCCAGTTGTTAAGTTCTTGAGTTATTTCAATTACTCTTTTATTTCTATTTTCCCCCTCACGACGTATCTCGTCATGAGTTGATCGCTTAGTTAACATTGTTAATCTAGCGGTTTCGACTGATATTCTTAAATCTTCTATCTCAGATCTAGCTACTTCTAAGTTGTCTAATTTTGTTATTGAGTTATTTGCTTCTTTTATTTCATTTTTGCTATTTAAAGCAGCCTCTTCAAAGCGTGATAATGCTAGTTTCCAATTTTCCAATTGCCCTAACGCAATATCTCGATCTGATTCACTTCTAGATAACATTCTGTTATTCTCAGTTAATTCGTTATCAGCTTGCCTTCTATCGTTTCGCGCATTTTTATCAGCTTCGGTTGCTAGATTTAATTCTTTATTAAGCAACTCATGTGCTCTCTTTGTGCCTTCTGCGAGTGCATTTGATTCTTCTAAATCTTGCTTTAAGAATACTAATCTATTAATTTGTTTTAATTTCAATGCTGCTGATCCTGGTGCGTCTTCTGACCGGGCGGCGTAACCATCCCAACGCCATAAATCGCCTTCAATTGAAACCAACCTTTGCCCAGGTTCCAGAAATGGTTGTAATTTATGTCCATCAGCCCGATCAACCAAACCAATCTGTGACATTCTTCTGAATAAGACATCTGGTGCTTTAACAAATTCGTTTAAGGATTTAACTCCTTTGGGTAATGTTTTACCTGATTTGTAAGCTGGCAAGGAGAACCAACCGCTTAGGCCAAATTCTTTAACTTCAGGCAAGCTTAGGTCATCTGATAGAGCAGCTCCTAATGCAGTTTCATAGCCGTCGTGTACACGAATTTTATCTAGAAGTCGCCCTTGTTCATCAGTTTCTCTTTTAAGCATCTTCTCAAGTGTTGTAACCTCAGCACGTAATGTGCTGACAGAACCTTCAGCCTCTGCCATTTCAGCTCTTGCAGTAGCTTCACGCTTTAGAATTGCAGCTCTGTTTGACTCAGCGCTAATTAGATTTTCTTCAGCATTTTCTGCTTTTTTAATTATGATAGTTTGATTTTTGTGACTTTGATTAAAGTCATAAATTGCTTGATTTAAAGTTTTGTCAGATAAAACTACCAATTCGTATGCTTTTACTGTTTCTTCTTCATTTCGCCTGAGTGTTTTTTCAGCGTCCTGAATGAGCCTTTGTACAGATTGGTACCTTGCAGATAACCGTGCTGTGTCTTCATTTTTTTCGTCGAATTTAGCTTCTGCATTTTTGAGGATGTCTGCTGCATTACGGGCATTTTTTTCTGCTTCTAATAGTCTTTCGTCAAATCCATTAAATTCAGTATTCAACTTTGCTTGCTCATCCTCTAACTTCCTTAATGTATCTTCAGCATCTTGATTTAAAGAATCTTCTCGACTTATGTCGTGTCCCAATTGAATTGTTTTTGTTTCAAGTGTTTGTATATTTTGCTTAGCCCTTTCACTTTCGTTTTTCAAAGAATCGTTTTGGATTCTTAAACGTTGCAAAAGCGCTGCTGAAATTGCCTCTTCTTCTCGTAAGGGTGGAATTTTATTTTCAGAAATTGTTCTTTCTTTTGTTGCTTGAATCACTTTTAATTGGGTATCTGCAGCCAATTTAACGCAATTAGTTAATTCTTTGCTGGCGTGGGCTGAGGCTTCATTAGCTTCTTTCCAACGACCATATAATAAAATTCCCTCTGAGACTCTAAGTTGTTCACTAATTTCTCGATATCTTATTGCTTGTTTGGCTTGACGAGCTAGTGTGTTTATTTGATTTTTTAATTGTTCCAAAACATCTTCAACTCGCGCAAGATTTTGCTCCGCCGCATTTAACTTTAATTCTGCTTCGTGACGTCTTTGATATAATCCAGAGATTCCCGCTGCTTCTTCAAGTATCCTTCTGCGTGATTTTGGTTTTGCATTAATTAATTCGGCAATCTGTCCTTGCCTTACTAATGATGGAGAATGTGATCCTGTAGAAGCATCAGCAAATAGCATTTGAATATCTCGAGCACGAACATCTTTCCCATTAGCTTTGTAAGCTGATCCTGCGTCTCTTGTTATGCGTCTTACTATTTCTAGGGTATCTTGATTATTGAATGTGGATGGAGCAAGCCGGTTTGTGTTGTCTATATGAATAGACACTTCAGCAAAATTACGGGTTGGCCTTGTCGCAGCTCCAGCAAATATTACATCTTCCATTCCACTTCCACGCATGGATTTTGGTCGATTTTCGCCCATTACCCATCTCAAAGCTTCCAGTAAATTTGATTTTCCACATCCGTTTGGTCCAACCACTCCAGTTAGGCCGTCCGTAATCAGTAGATCTATCGGATCTACAAAGCTTTTAAAGCCATTTAATCTTAATCGCGAAAATCGCAAAACCCACCTGCCATTTTTTTTATGATCCTAGTTTATTCATCTTAAAATATTTATAATCTAAATTACACGATATCGCGAATTATTAATATCAGTATACAACATCTAGTTATATTGTCTAATAACTTTATTCAAATTTAAAAGCTGTATAAATATAAACTTGTGTCGTAAATTAGCTTGACGTTTATCGCATTAAGAGTGCAGAAAGGATTTGCAAAGGTTCCCCAGACAATAGCAAAGCTTATGGGGATTGAATGGGAATGTGGTGAAGGTCAACCGTTAATCGGGACCTAAAGCCTCAACCGCCCCCGCGACTGTATGCGGAGAGTGCCCCCAAAAACCACTGGCGAAAGCTGGGAAGGTTGGGAGGTGCCTTGAAACGCAAGTCAGGAGACCAGCCAGAGCGAGAAATTATCAAATCGTCGGGTGTGACGATATAGGAGAAATTGAAATGATAACAGTTATAAAAAACAATGTTGCACTTAAGTCGACTTACTTAAGTATGATTAGTGCAGCCCTCATAGGGTTAGCTATTGTTACAATCTCAGGTCATGTGCAGGTTAACGCCCTTCATACGGCTGCGCATGATGTTCGTCATACAACTGGATTTCCGTGCCATTAAGGCATCTAAATTTGCGAATTTAATTTAATCACGAATGTTAAGCATTCCTGAATGTATTTTTATTGGGTTTATTATATATTCAAGCAATAGTGATTTAATGATATTGAGATAATTTATGTTTACTAAGATTATAACAACAGCCATATTTGCAGGGTTTATAACAGGTGTTGTTTCAGCAATTATACAATTAATTTTCTTACAACCAATACTTTTGCATGCCGAATTGTATGAGGTAGGAAGTTTAGTGCATTTTGGGAATAATAACTCTGCCGCAGATCATGGCAAAATGCCGTTTGATTTGCAGCGCAACGGGCTAAGCATTTTGTTTAGTGCACTCGTTTATACGGGTTATGCCTTTATTCTGGTAGCGTTAATAGCATATGTGTCCTCGCTTGATCTGGAGATAAACAATGCGAGAGCTATATTATTTGGGGTTTGCGGCTTTTTTACGGTGCATTTGGCCCCATCATTTGGATTGCCACCCGAACTACCTGGGGCCGCAGCAGCTGATGTTGTGCCAAGACAAGTTTGGTGGGTTTTTTGTGTGTTGGCTACTGGTGTAGGTATTTGGGTTATTTCCTTTGGGGGTAATTTTATGTACGTTTTCATTGGTATTATTTTAATTTTGATCCCACATTTAATTGGAGCCCCTGAGCCAGAATTTTTCTCTGGACCCACACCCCCAGAATTGGCAAGCCACTTTGCATCTAGAGCCTTAGCAATTGGTGGAGTGGCCTGGATTTTTCTTGGATATTTGTGTGGTTATTTTTGGAGAAAAGAAAATTTTTAGTAGAGATACTTTTTTATTTTTAATTTTTGGATTTTTTACTTTTGGTGCTGGCTATATTATGGCTCTTCAATTAGGTGAATCTTTTTCGTCACATGAGCATAGCTCAGGGCATAACGAAGTTAATGATATTCAAGTAAACCATAATTATTCATCATTAGAAATCACAGATAATATTGAATTTGATTTTGAGTTAATCCAAGAAAATAGTAATAACTGGAATATTGTTTTGGATATTAAAGGGTTAAAGTTCAGTCCTGAAAATGTTGGAAAACAACATGTAAATGGGCAAGGCCATGCTCACGTATTTGTTGATGGTAGAAAGCATGGAAGAATGTATAGTAATTGGTACTACTTGGGTCCCTTAGACCTAGGCAGTCGAATTACCGTCACATTGAACAGTAATAATCATAAGGTGTTCTTTAGAAATGGTAAGCCAATCGAAATCAGTCGTCGATTAACAAAATAATAGGAAAATAAAAAATGTTAAATAAAATACCAACCACAGTCATAACAGGTTTCTTGGGTGCGGGGAAAACAACCCTAATCAGGCATTTAATAAATAATGCAGGTGGTAGGAAAATAGCTCTTATTATTAATGAATTTGGAGACCTTGGTGTTGATGGAGAAATTTTAAAAGGCTGCAATGATGAGGCATGCAAGGAAGAAGACATTGTTGAATTATCAAATGGCTGTATTTGTTGTACTGTTGCTGATGACTTTATTCCTACAATGCAAAAACTCTTAGAGCGAAATACACAACTTGACCATATTCTGATTGAGACTAGTGGATTAGCATTACCCCAGCCACTATTGCGAGCCTTTAAATGGCCAGAAATTCAAACAAAAGTTACAGTGGATGGTGTTATAACAGTTGTGGATGGAAAAGCTGTTACAGAAGGTCGCTTTGCCCACTCGATAGAAGCCGTTGATAGACAGAGAAAACTTGATGAAAATTTGGATCATGAAACGCCATTATCAGAACTCTTTGAGGATCAAATTGCATGTGCTGATATGATTGTTATTAATAAATCTGACCTACTAACAGCTTCTCAAGGAGACGATCTTTTGAGTCAACTTAAACAAGATAGTAGAGATGGAGTACAGGTCCTGAAGTCTGAAATGGGAGTGCTGCCGGTAGATATTTTACTGGGTCAAAAAGCGATGGCTGAAGACGACTTGGAAGATCGTCATGAATTACATCACCATCATCATGATCATGATGATGATCACGATCATGATGATTTTGAAAGCTTTATAATATCGACGGGTGAAATTGATAATCCAGAGGAATTTTCAAAATTAATCTTAGACGTTATCAGAGACCATGATATCTTAAGGCTTAAAGGGTTTGTTGCGGTAAATGGTAAACCTTTGAGATTGACCATACAGGCTGTTGGCCCAAGGATTGAAACATATTTTGATAGAGTGTTCAAAAGCTCAGAAAAGCGAGAAACAAAGTTAGTGGTAATAGGTGAAAAGGGTATGGACCAAGTGTCCATTCAAAAAGCATTACAAGTATGATTGATAATGTAGTAGTTTCCTTAGGTGATCCAAAACACCATGAGGTCATCTTATTATTAAAAGAGAGCCAAAACTTACTAATAAAACTTTTCCCTCTTGAGGATAATTATGCATTCTCTATTGACGAATTGTGTGCAGAAAATGTTAAATTCTTTGTTGCAAGTTTTAATAAAAAAATAATTGGCTGTGGAGCAATATCGATTAAACCAGATTATGGAGAAATAAAGTCGATGTTTGTAGATAAAAGTATGCGCGGCCATGGTGTTGCGCAGAAAATTTTGGATCAAATCAACTTAGAAGCAAAGAAAGAAAAACTTAAAGTTTTAAGATTAGAGACTGGTCTTAAGTTAGAAGCAGCAGTTAGAATATATATACGAAATGGCTTCAGTTTCTGTAATTGCTTTGGTGAGTATGTAGAAAATAAAACAAGTATCTTTATGGAGAAAAGTATATAGATGCATCTTCTTGCTGCTCAACCTGGAGCCATTGACGATGGCCAAGAGCCTGTAGACCCAGGTCAAACCCCAGCTGAGATAATATTCATTTCTGCCGCTGATACTGAGTTAGTGTGCCTATCAGAGGCTCGATCAGCTCTTCAAGAAAATGCTCCAGATATTAGGTTAATTAATATGATGCATTTAAAGCATCCGATGTCTGTTGATTTGCATTTAGATCAATGTGCAACAAAATCAAAACTTGTTGTTGCTCGTATTCTTGGTGGAACTGGATATTGGAAATATGGTGCAGAACAATATTCAGCCATGCTTTCAGAATATGGTATTCCTTTTGTTGCGTTGCCGGGGGATGACAAGCCAGACGATGAGCTTTGGCGACTTTCAACTGTTAGTCGGAGCGACTGGGAGGCTTTACTTGCTTATTTTGTAGAAGGTGGCACGCAAAATATTTGTAACGCTTTACTTTATTCAAAAGCAATAATTCATAAAACAGAAAAACCAGAAGTGGCTAAACCACTTTTGAGGGCTGGGACTTATTGGCCGGGAATAGGTATTTGTGAGATATTAGATTTACAAAAAAATTGGATACCAAATGCTCCAATTGCACCAATTATTTTTTATCGTGCCTTATTACAAGGTGGCGGTTTAAATCCAATAAATAGATTAGTGAAAACTATGTTAAGGTATGGATTAAATCCTATGCCTATTTTTGTCACGTCTCTAAAAGATCCTATTTCAGCAGCAACTCTTAAATATTTATTTGCAAAAAATAAACCTGAGATAATTTTAAATTGCACCAGTTTTTCGATTAACACCCCTAATCAACTTGGTAGCTCTCAAAATGAGATTAATCCCTTAACAATGTCAGAAACTCAAAATGCAATGGTTTTTCAACTGGTGCTGTCAAGTTCGTCTGAGGAAATTTGGCGCACTGGTACGAATGGTTTGTCAGGACGAGATATAGCAATGAACGTTGCTTTACCTGAGGTTGATGGAAGAATTTTAGGACGTGCAATTTCTTTTAAGGGTGAAGCGTTCTTTGATGAAGCAACTCAGTGCTCTTTAGCTACTTATCAAGCTAATGGAGATAGAATTGATTTCATTGGGAGATTAATTTCTGCATGGGTTAAGTTAAGAAAAAAGAACTCATTAGAGAAGAAAGTTGGTATTATACTAGCTAACTATCCAAATAAGGATGGTCGCTTAGCTAACGGAGTTGGGCTAGACACTCCTGCCGCAACAATTTATTTAATGAAGTTTCTATCAGAAAATGGCTACTCAGTAAAAGATAGTCCTGAAACCGCATCAAGATTAATGGAGCAGATTCTATCTGGGCCTACAAATTGGTTAACTGATAGAAATATTAGAAACGGTGGTGTGAGACTTTCATTAAAAAAATATAATGAGTTGTTTAAAGAATTACCCTTTGATGTGAAGCAATCAATTGAAGATAAATGGGGTAAGCCTGAACAAGACCCATTCGTAGGAAATGATGGGTTTGCCTTATCAATATTAGAATATGGAAATATTACTATCGGTATTCAACCTGCTAGAGGTTATAATATAGATCCAAAAGAGACTTATCATTCACCTGACTTGGTGCCGCCACATAATTATTTTGCATTTTATTTTTGGCTTAGATATCAATTTAAATGTGATGCGTTAATTCACATGGGAAAGCATGGTAATTTAGAATGGTTACCTGGAAAAGCACTAGCTTTATCTGAGAATTGTTTTCCAGAAGTTGCGTTGGGGCCCACGCCAAATATCTACCCTTTTATTGTGAATGATCCAGGTGAGGGTACGCAAGCCAAAAGACGCTCAAGTGCGGTTATCATAGATCATTTAACACCACCATTAACCCGAGCTGAGACTTATGGTCCTCTAAAGGAGTTAGAAGCTTTAGTTGACGAGTATTATGAAGCTGCAGGCATTGATCCAAACCGCATAAACTATCTTCGTAAAGAAATTATTTCTTTAACTTCAGCGTCAGGCTTAGATATTGACGCTGGAATGGCGGGTGACGATAGTGATGCTGATTTGGCTAAGTTAGACGCTTATTTGTGTGATTTGAAGGAGGCTCAAATTCGAGATGGTCTACATATTTTTGGGCAATCCCCAGAGGGGCGTCTTGAACGTGATTTATTACAGGCTTTGGTTCGAATTCCAAGAGATAAAGGAATAGGTGAAGATGCTTCATTGATAAGGGCTCTTGCAATAGATTTTGGATTAAATTTTGATCCTTTAAATTGCAACATGTCTGATACCTGGGAGGACATTAAACCTCTAGTTTTGGAAGACTGTTCAGATGAAAAATGGCGAAGTCATGGAGACACTGTGGAGCGTCTAGAAATTTTTGCATCGAAATTGATTGATGGAATTATTAATTTTAGTGGTAAAAATTCTGATTTAGTTATGAAACAAATAAATGAAACTGTAAGGCCAGTTTTAAGATCTTGTGGAAGTAAAGAGCATTTGGGTGTTCTTAATTCTTTAAATGGTGATTTTATTCAACCAGGTTCATCTGGTGCACCAACCCGAGGTAGGTTGGATGTTCTGCCCACAGGTCGAAATTTTTTCAGTGTAGATAATCGCGCTGTACCTACGCCAACAGCTTGGGCTTTGGGTTGGAAGTCAGCAAATTTACTTTTAGAAAAACATTTGCAAAACAATGGTGACTGGCCAAAGTCATTATTAATTACCGCCTGGGGCACGGCCAATATGCGTACTGGTGGTGATGATATTGCCCAAGCTATGGCACTTATGGGTGTTAAACCAAAATGGGATTTGGCAAATAGGAGGGTGACAGGTTTTGAGATATTGCCCTTATCAATTTTGGATCGACCTCGAGTAGATGTTACCCTAAGAGTTTCTGGCTTTTTTAGAGATGCTTTTCCACAACTAATTTCGTTAATTGATAGCGCGGCAGTGGCTGTTATGAAATTAGACGAACCTTTAGATATGAACCCAGCAAAAGCAGCTACAGATGGGTCAAAGCATAGAGTATTTGGATCTAAACCGGGAGCTTATGGGGCAGGCTTGCAGGCCATGATTGACGAAAGGCTATGGAATAATAAAGAAGATCTTTCTGAGGCTTATTTATCCTGGGGATCGTATGCCTATGGCAGTGATGTTAATGGTATAGAGGCTCGTAAGGCATTTGAAAGCAGATTATCAGGTGTTGAAGCGATTGTGCAGAACCAAGATAATCGTGAGCATGATATTTTGGACTCTGATGATTATTATCAATTTGAAGGTGGTGCAGCAGCAGCAGTAAAAACGTTACAGGGGCGAGATCGACCTATTTATCATAATGATCACTCAAGACCTGAAAACCCAGTTATAAGAACACTAGAGGAAGAAATAGGTAGGGTTGTTCGATCTCGAGTTGTAAATCCAAAATGGATTGATGGTGTCAAAAGGCATGGTTACAAAGGTGCCTTTGAAATGGCTGCAACATTAGATTACTTATTTGCTT
>Ga0308001_10000885_pt1 | contig 13835 bp, 11 predicted proteins | sample Neamet5_FD_203167 | JGI IMG/M metagenome (GOLD analysis project Ga0308001, IMG submission 203167) | Marine microbial communities from water near the shore, Antarctic Ocean - #5 | ecosystem: Environmental > Aquatic > Marine > Unclassified | place: Southern Ocean | collected 2014-06-04
TTTTCTCCAAGAATTTAGTTCATTTGAATAACAATTTAATAATTTGATATTTTTTATGTTTTCAAAAAATTCAACAATAACTTCCGGTGGGTTGTTACTGTCATTAATAAATTTTTCGGTAGGTGTAATTGATTTAAACTGTAAAGGAATAGTTTTCAGAATTAACTCAAATCTTTTTATTTCTCCATATTTTTCATTAATAGAAAATCTTGGAAGTTCATAAAAGTCTTTCGTTACATCAGTCACACCTGAATGTTGACCAAATGCGTATTTAAATCCAAAATTTTTAACAATATTTTTAAAACTATTACTGTATTCCCCAAAAGGGTATGAAAAAAAAGGAGAATTATATCCTATATTTTTTTTTAAATCTTCTGCAGCTAAACTTATATCGTTACTAATTTGATCATTTGTTTTATCAACTAAGTAGTCATGGGAATAGCTGTGATTTCCTATATGAGCAAATTTTGCTTCGGATATCTCCTTAATCTGTTCCCACGTCATATATCCTTTGCTTCCGATTTCTCGAGTGTTTACAAATAATAAAAAAGGTATTTTATTTTCTTTAAGTATAGGCCATGCTCGATCATAAAAAGACTTAAACGCATCATCAATCGTTAATAAAACTTTTTTTTTATTTTTGAGATTTACAAGACTATTCTCAAAGTTATTGGCTTCAATAAAATTAAAGCCATTTTTTTTTATTAAAAAAATTTGTTTTTTAAAATCTTCTATCTTTATATTTGTAGTCGGATATTTATTTTCTTCAAACCTATGATACATAAGGACAATAACTCCTTTGTCCTCTATATTATTAGATGTAGATTCATAAGGTATGAATATAAAAAATAAATAAATGATTAAAAATTTTTTAATAATTGATTGCACGGGTAAAAATGATTCTATCGCATTAAAAATTAATAATAAGTTTTTTATAAAAAAATTACAAACTAATCTTATTAAAAATGAAATATTAGTTTCAGAAATTGTTGATTTTACCAAGAAATACAATGTTGAATTAAACAACAGCTTCTCAATTTTTGTTAATTCTGGTCCCGGTAGTTTTTCTGGAGTTAGAATATCCTTAGCCGTTGCGAAAGGAATGCAGTTAGCCAAGAATACAAATACTTATAGTTATAATAATTTTTTGATTAATGCTGCCCCATACCTAATAGAAAAAAAAAATATTGTTTCTTTACTAAAAACAAATAAATTTTATTATTTTTGCAGAGGTGTATTTAACACAGACTATCTATTCACTTTACCTGAAAAAATCGATTTAGAAAAAATACAAAAAGAAGAATCAATATTTATTATTTCTGAAGAGATCAAAAATGATGAAATAATTAAAAATATAGATCCAAAAAATATAAGAATTGCTGAATATAACCTTAGAAATATTGACTTATTAATAGAAAATAAGCTAATCGAAAATAAATTGATTAAACCACTATATTTAAGCTAAGTTACAAATAATTATATGAATAGTATAGAAAAAAAATGTAAAGACAAAAACGTAAGATTAACCGACCAAAGAAGAATTATAGCGGAAGTTATGTCTAACTCTAATGACCATCCCGATGTAGACGAACTGCACAAAAGAGTTAATAAGATTGATAAAAAAATTAGTATAGCTACTGTGTACAGAACAGTTAAACTGTTCGAGGAGTCGGGGATTGTAGAAAAACATGATTTTAAAGGTGGCAAAGCTAGATATGAAGCAGCACCCGATGAACATCATGATCATTTGATAGATATTAATAGTGGTGAAATAATAGAATTTGTTGATGAAGATATAGAAATTTTACAAAATAAAGTTGCTAAAAAATTAGGTTATAAGTTGGTCGATCACAAACTAGAGTTATATGGCTCTAAAATAAAAAAATAATTTGTCTAAAAAAATATTTATTAAAACTTTTGGCTGTCAGATGAATGAATACGATAGTAATCGTATTTTAGATTTAGTCAAAACAATAGGCTATGTAGCAACTCAAGAACCTGCAGAAGCTGATTGTTATGTTCTTAACACATGTCATATCAGGGAAAAAGCCACAGATAAGGTTTATCATGATATTGGAAGATTAAAAAAAAAATTTAGAGACAGAAAAAAACCTATGGTATTAGTCACAGGATGCGTTGCTCAAGCAGAAAATCAAGAGATGTTAAACCGAGAAAAATATATAGACGGAGTTGTAGGACCTCAGTCTTATCACCAAATTCCAAATATAATAAAAAAAATAGAAAATGATAAATCCAAGATTAACAGAACTGACTTTGAGACAATAGAAAAATTTGATAGTTTGAACCTAATTAAAAATTCAAACTCTAAAATATCTGCTTTTTTAACAATTCAAGAGGGTTGTGATAAGTTTTGTCATTTTTGCGTTGTGCCGTATACAAGAGGTCCTGAGTATTCAAGATCGTTTAATGAAATAATTAATGAAGCAAAAGATTTAATATCTAATGGCGCAAAAGAAATTACTTTACTAGGACAGAATGTGAATGCATATAAGTATAAAGAAAAATTTAAAACCATTCATCTTTCCGATTTAATTTATAAACTTAATGACCTAAAAGAATTGAAAAGGATTAGATACACAACCTCCCACCCTAAAGATGTTACAGAAGATTTAATTGAAGCTCATCAAAATTGTAAAAAATTAATGCCTATATTACATCTGCCTGTACAAAGTGGATCTTCAAATATTCTAAAAGCGATGAATCGCAAACACAACATAGAAGAATATTATGAGATTATTGATAAGTTAAAGAAAGCAAAACCAAATATCAAATTTTCATCAGACTTTATCGTAGGGTATCCCGGTGAAACAGATACAGATTTTCAACAAACTTTAGAATTAATAGAGAAGACCAGATTTATAAATTCTTACTCATTTATTTTTAGTGCTAGGCCTGGCACGCCAGCTTCGGAACTAACAAGCGTAAAGAAAGAAGTGGCTAAACAAAGATTAATTAAACTGCAAGAAATTTTAGAAAAAATCAACACTCAAAGTAAAAAGAATTTTATGAATAGGACAACAGAGGTTTTATTTGAAAATAAAATGAAAAATCAAAATAAATATTTCGGAAGAGATAAATTTCTCAATTCTATCGTAGTAGAAAGTAAAGTTGACCTAACAGGGCAATTGCTCAATGTAAAAATTAACAACTTTAACCATAGTAGTTTATTTGGTGTAATTATTAACAATGAAAGTAGAAATTGTGCAGCTTAATTAATGTTTGAGGGAAATAAATTAGAAAAAAAAATTGCAATAAAAAAAATTGATAAAGAGACTGTCAATATTCAAATTTTGGATAATAATATTCTTTTATCAATCGTTGGAGAGTTTAATACAAATCTTATTCAACTAGAAAAGCTAACAAAAACAACTTTATTTTTTAGAGGCAACTCAATTACAGCTAAGGGTAGTTCAGATAGTTTATACAAAGTCTCGGACGCAATTAAGTTTTTAATTAATAAATTTCTTTTGACTAATAATATAGAAAAAAGCGATATAACATTATCCGTGAATAAAAATTTCCATTCTGAAAAAAATTCGAATGTACAATCATTTGCACAACTTATCAAAACACCAAACAAATCAGTCATAGCAAGATCACAAAAACAATCTGATTATATTAAAGCTTTAAGAGAAAACGATATTGTGATGGCATTAGGTCCAGCTGGAACAGGAAAAAGTTTTCTTGCAGTGTCGGTTGCTATTACAATGCTTATGGAAAAAAAGGTTGAGCGAGTTATTTTATCTAGACCAGCCGTAGAAGCTGGTGAGAAATTAGGTTTTCTTCCTGGAGACATGAAAGAAAAAGTAGATCCATATTTAAGACCACTTTATGATGCACTTTATGAGTTATTTGGTTTTGAAAAGATCGATAAAAAAATTGAGACGGGAGAAATTGAAATTGCACCTTTAGCTTTTATGAGAGGCAGAACTTTAAAAAATTGTTATGCAATTCTGGATGAAGCACAAAATGCGACAGAAACACAAATAAAAATGTTTTTAACTAGAATTGGTGAAAATTCGAAACTAGTAGTTAATGGAGATCCTTCACAAGTTGACTTAATTAACAAATCACATTCTGGCTTAATGAAATCAAAAAATATTTTAAGTGATGTAAAAGAAATAAAAATAGTCGAATTTGATCACAAAGATGTAGTTAGACATCCCCTTGTTTCTAAGATTATCAAAGCTTATCAAAAAAAAACTGATGATAACAGTTGACGTACTAGCCAATAATAAGGCTTGGAAAAAATATATTAAAAATCCTAATATCTATCTAAAAAATAAATTAAAAATAGTTGAGAATAAATTTAATGTATTTAAAAAAAATAAATTAAGTTTTACAATTTTGCTTTCTGGAAATAATGAAATTAAGATATTAAACAAAAAATTTAGAAAAAAAAATAAGGTTACAGATATTTTGTCTTTCCCATTCCACGAAAAACTTTTTTTAGATAAGTTAATGAAGCAAAATAATAACAGTGTTTATCTGGGTGATATAATAATAAATTTAAATAAAATTATCGAACAAAGTAAAAAAAAGAATTTCAATATTGTTTTTGATAAGATATGGGTTCATGGTCTTGTACATTTGCTAGGCTATCGTCATAAATCAAATAAAGATTTCTTTGTGATGCAAAAAATAGAAAACAGAATAATAAAATGTATTCAATAATATGATTTTTAATTTTTTTAATAGTCGGTTTTTTTTGGTATTTTTTCTACCGTTTGTTTTGGGAACTCTTACTGTTTTTAGCTTTGAGCCATTTAATTATAATTATATTAACTTTTTTATTATACCGGCATTATTTTTACTCACGATTCATGTGCAAAAAAAATCAAAAAATACCTATAGAAGAAAACCATATCTTTTAAATTTATTTTTAATTGGTTATTTATTTGGCATAGGATTTTTTTTAACAGGAACTTCTTGGATTTCACAGTCCTTGACATTTGATGAAAACTTTAAATTTTTAATACCAATTTCTATTGTTGGTTTACCTTTATTTTTAGGAATTTTTTTCGGTTTAGGAAATTTAATTGCAGGCCCATTCTTAAGAAGCAATTTTGTATCTATTTTGTTGTTTTCAAGTTCTTTAGCAACCATGGATTTTTTACGCGCTAAAATCTTTACCGGATTTCCGTGGAATCTATGGGCTTATAGTTGGTCCGCAATACCGGACATTCTTCAGCTGCTACCAATCCTTGGTTTTTTTTCACTGAATTTACTTTGTATAATTGTTTACTGTTCACCGCTCTTGCTAATTTTTAGAAATAAATTTGGATATACTGGATTTATTTTTATAACAATTTTTTTTACTAGCAATTATATATACGGCTCTTCCATTATAAAAAAAAATAATGAGTATCAAAAAAAAATAGAATTAAACTCACAAAATTCAATTTTTACAAAAATAGTTTCACCAGGCTTTGATTTAAAGTATAATTTATCCTCCGAAGATGTAAGCGAAAATATTTTCAAACTAATAAGATACAGTGCACCAGAAAAAAATAAAAAAACTCTTTTTGTTTGGCCAGAAGGAGTTTTTACCGGCTATAATTTTGAACAAATTAAACAGTATAAGTCTACATTCGAAGAAGCATTTTCAGAAAATCATTTAATTATATTTGGCGTTAACACAAACACTGACGGACAAACTCCAAACCAGGTGTTCAATAGTCTGATAGTTGTCAATAATAAGTTAGATGTCCTTTTTAAATATAACAAAACTAAGCTGGTACCTTTCGGTGAATTCCTACCTTTTGAAAATTTATTAAGTAGTTTGGGATTAAAAAAAATAACAGAAGGTTATGGTTCTTTTTCTAAGGGACAAGAATCAAATATTTTTTTGCTCGACAAACTAAAGATGTTACCGTTGATCTGTTATGAAATAATTTTCCCAAATTTAAGCCAAAACAACAAAGAAAAAAATATAATTGTAAACATTTCAGAAGATGCATGGTTTGGAGAAACGATAGGTCCAGACCAACATTTTGCTAAAGCAGTTTTTAGATCAATAGAGAATAATGTTTTTTTAATAAGATCGGCAAATAAAGGATTCAGTGCCTTTATTGACAACAAAGGGGTGATTAAAAAAATATTAGAGCCTAGCGAAACAGGAGTTATTGAACTAAATGTGCCATTTATAAACAACCCACAAAAAAAATATAAAATTGATTTGATCTTTTTTGTACTTTTATTTACATGTGTTTTTATCTTTATAATTTTTAGAAAAAATGAAAATAAATAATTACTTATTTACAAGTGAATCTGTTTCAGAAGGCCATCCAGACAAAGTTTGTGATAGAATTTCTGATATGGTTGTGGACTCATATTTATCAAAAGATCCATATGCCAGAGTAGCGTGTGAGACTTTAACTACAACTAATAAAGTTATTTTAGCTGGAGAAATTCGAGCACCTGAAATTAAAAACGAAGAATTAATACAAAAAGTAAGAGATTGCATCAAAGACATAGGTTACGATCAAGATGGTTTTAGTTGGAAGCCTCAAACAAAAATAGAGTCACACTTACATTCACAATCATCAGATATTGCGATGGGTGTAGATTCCAAAGAAAACAAAGATGAAGGCGCTGGTGACCAAGGTATTATGTTTGGTTATGCTTGCAATGAAACAGAAGACTTAATGCCAGCACCAATACATTTCTCTCATAAAATATTGAGGTTGATAGCAGAGGATAGAAAAAAAGGCCTACTAAAAGGAATAGAGCCTGATTCAAAAAGTCAAATTACTATGCAGTACAAAGATGGTATGCCCACAAAAGTGACATCAATTGTTATATCAACACAACACTCTAAAGATTTAAACCAAGAAAAAGTAAAAGAACTTATTTATCCTTATATAAAAAAATCTATACCTGAAAGTCTTTTAAAAGAGCTAAATGATAAAGAGGTTTATATTAATCCCACAGGTCAGTTTATCATTGGTGGCCCAGATGGAGATACAGGCTTAACTGGAAGAAAAATTATTGTTGATACTTATGGTGGAGCAGCGCCGCATGGTGGTGGTGCTTTTTCTGGAAAAGATCCAACAAAAGTCGATAGGTCAGCCGCTTATGTATCTAGATATTTAGCAAAAAATATTGTAGCGGCCGGTGTTACAGATAAATGTTTGATACAACTTGCTTATGCTATTGGAGTTTCGAAACCACTTTCTATTTATGTTAAGTTAGCCGATAAAGATCTAGATAAAACGGAAGATATAAAAAATAAAATAGAAAAAAACTTTGATTTATCTCCAAGAGGGATTAGAGAATTACTAAGTTTAAACAAACCCATTTATGAAATTACCTCTGCTTATGGTCATTTTGGAAGAAAACCCAATGACAAAGGTCAATTTACTTGGGAAAAAACAGATAAAAGTGAAATCTTTAAAAAGTAACCTTGAAAAAGCCTTAAATTTTCATTAAATACATATAATTGTTAGATGTTTACAGAATGGGCTTAAGCCCATTTTTTTTTGGAGCAAACTAAAAAGGAAAAAAATGTTAAATAGAGGATTAGATAAAGTAGAGTTATTAAGAATTGTCGAAGCAGTTGCAAACGAAAAATCTATAGACAAAGAGATTGTCTTAGAATCCATGGAAAGCGCAATACAAAAAGCAGCTTTAACAAAGTTTGGAACTGAAAACAATATACGAGTTATTATTGATCGTCTAACAGGAGAAATTAAAATTCAAAAAGTTCTAGACATAGTTGAAAAAGTTGAAGACACTAGTAAAGAAATTATTTTAAAGGATGCTGCCTCTGTAGATTTAAAAAATAAAGATTTAAAAATCGGTGATCAAATTTTTGAAGATTTACCCCAAATTGATTTTGGTAGAATAGCCGCTCAAAGTGCCAAACAAGTTATTAGCTTAAGAGTCAAAGAAGCTGAAAAAACCAGACAGTACGAGGACTTTATTGAAAAACAAGGTCAGATTTTAAGTGGAATAATAAAAAGATTAGAATACGGAAATGTTATAGTAGACCTAGGCAAAGCAGAAGGAGTTATAAAAAAAGACGAACTCATACCAAGAGAAATATTAAAAACTGGTGACAGAGTTAAAGCCTACTGCTACGAAGTGAAAAAAGAACTAAAAGGGCATCAAATATTTTTATCAAGAGCGCACCCTCAATTTTTGGCTAAATTATTTTTTCAAGAAGTTCCTGAAATTTACGAAGGAATCATAGAAATAAAAGCTGTTGCTAGAGATCCTGGCAGTAGAGCTAAAATTTGTGTATTTTCTAATGAAGGTTCAATAGATCCCGTTGGAGCATGCGTAGGTATGAGAGGAAGTAGAGTTCAGGCTATAGTAAATGAACTTCATGGTGAAAAAATTGATATCATAAAATGGACAGAAGATCTTCCAACACTGATCGCAGAATCGTTATCACCCGCAGAAATTCAAAAAGTTTTAATTGATAAAGACAATAAAAGAATTGATGTTATTTTAACAGAAGAGAACCTAAGTAAAGCGATAGGAAGAAGAGGTCAAAATGTTAGACTTGCATCTAAACTAACTAATTTTGAAATAGATATTTTAACAGACCAAGAAGACTCTGAAAGAAGACAGTCTGAATTTAAAGAAAAAACAGAAAATTTAGTAAAAAGTCTAGAAGTAGATGAAACACTAGGGCAACTTTTAGTTTCAGAGGGAATGCAGAATATTGAGGAAATATCACAGTCTTCTCCGGACGACATAACTAAAATTGAAGGTATTGATGAATCAACTGCAAATGAATTAATCAACAGGTCAAAAGAGAACCTAGTTAAAGAAAAAGAAGAAATCTCTAAGAGATTAAAAGAACTAGGAATGGAAGATTCATTAGTTGATTTAAAAGGTATAACCCAAGGAATGTTAGTTTTATTAGGCCAAAGAAATATTAAAATGTTGAGCGATTTTGCAGATCTTTCATCAGATGAATTAATCGGTGGTTTTGATGAAATAAAAGGAAAAAAAATTAGAATTGAAGGATATTTAGAAGAATTTTCTCTTTCAAGAGAAGAAGCGGACCAACTAATTATGTCTGCTAGAGAGATAGTATTTAAATAAAAAATTCATGGAAGACCAAAAGAAGAAAAAAAAAACTTTATCAATTTCAACAGGTGTTACAAAAAAAATTGATATTTCATCTCTCTCCAGTGACGGTAAAAAAACATTTTCTATAGAAAAAAAAAGTCCCTTTAGATCTTCAAGAGATAATAAGACTAACACTAATTCTGCAACATTCAAAAAACCAGAAAATATAAAAAAAAATGTAGTAAGAAAATTTGTTGAACAGCAAGCGACAAAAAACTTTGTTAAAAAAGACGAAAAAGGTTCTTCAAAAACAAAATTAAAACTAGACCCCTTATCTGCCAAAAGAGATTTTAAACTTACTGTTTCAAGAGCTATGAACGTTGAAGAGATAGAAATCAAACAAAGAAGTTTAGCTTCTGTAAAAAGATCAAGATTAAAAGATAAAAAAACAGAAAATTCTGACGACAAAAAGGACATAAAGAAAGTAATTAAGGAGGTTAATGTTCCTGAACAGATTACAATTCAAGAACTCTCCAACAGGATGGCAGAAAGATCTGCAGATGTAATAAAATTTTTATTTAATATGAAAGTTGTAGCTACAATAAATCATGTCATAGACAAAGATACGGCTGAGTATATTGTTAAAGAATTTGGTCACACACCTATTATTGAGAGCAAACCTAATTTAGAAATTAAAAAGAAAAAAAATCAATTAGAGGGAAAAATTGAAAACAGACCACCAGTTGTTACAATTATGGGCCATGTAGATCATGGTAAAACCTCTTTACTAGACGCTTTAAGAGATGCTAACGTAGTATCAGGTGAACATGGTGGGATAACTCAGCACATTGGAGCCTATCAAGTTAAAACTGGTAAAGATCAAATTATAACTTTTATTGACACCCCTGGCCACGCGGCATTTACAGAAATGCGTGCTAGAGGATCTAAAATTACCGATATTGTTGTTTTAGTTGTTGCAGCTAATGATGGAATTATGCCTCAAACAATTGAGGCAATACAACACTCTAAAGCAGCAAAAGTCCCAATTATAGTGGCTATAAACAAGTGCGATTTACCAGATAAAAATATTACTAAAATAAAAAACGATTTAATGAAATATGAACTTATTGCTGAAGATTTTAGTGGGGACACGTTATTTGTTGAAGTCTCAGCTACACAAAAAATGAATTTAGATAAATTAAAAGAAAGTATCTTATTACAATCTGAAATATTAGATCTTTCAGCATCTTTCAGCGGACCCGCAAATGGTATTGTCATAGAATCCAAAATAGACAAAGGTAAAGGGCCTGTTTCAACAGTACTTATAAGTAATGGATTATTAAAAAAAGCTGATTATTTTGTTTGTGGAAAAACTTATGGAAAAATTAGAGCGATGATTGATCACGAAGGAAAAATAGTTGACAAAGCTTTCCCTTCAATGCCTGTTGAAATATTAGGTATGAACGAATCTGTTTTTGCTGGGACAGAGTTTGCTGTTACTGAAAACGAGGAAAAAGCAAAAGAAATTTCTGAATTTAACAGAACCAATTCAAATACCACTAAAGTAGTTGTTAAAGACAAAACATCAATATTTGAGAGTCAAAACAATAAAGAAGAATTGAATATAATCATTAAATCAGATGTACAGGGATCAAGTGAGGCATTAAAAAGTGCTATAAATAAAATTGAACACCCTGAGGTAAAAGCAAATATTATTTTGTCAGATATAGGCATGATCAATGAATCAGATGTTTCTCTGGCTAAAGCTTCTAATGCTCTTCTAATAGGTTTTAATGTTAAACCAAATAATCAAGCTAAAAAATTATCGGCACAAGTACATGTGGAGATTAAATATTTCAATATTATTTACGAAGTATTAGAGCTTATTGAAAAAGGACTTTCAGGTTTACTAGAACCAGAAGTAAAAGAGACTATCATTGGTACAGCGGAAATTTTAAAAGTATTCAAAGTTTCGGATGCAGGAAAGATCGCAGGTTCAAAGGTGACTGACGGTGAAATAACAAACAAAGCAAAAGCTAGGTTAATTCGTGACGGAGCAGTTGTTTATACTGGAGAAATTTTAAGTATTTTTAGAGAAAAGAATCAAGTTAAAGAAGTTAAAAATGGAGTAGAATGTGGAATTAGTTTGAAAGATTTTATTGATTTCAAAGAGAAAGATGTAATCGAAGCTTACTTGTCAGAAAACATAGACAGACAAATATAAAAATGGGAAAAGGCAAAAAACCGCCAACATACTCTCAAAGGCAACTTCGTGTCGGAGAATTAATCAAACAAAATATAGGTGAAGTATTTATTAGAAATGAGGCTAAAATTTTAGCTCTAAATACCAGTCTAGTAACAGTAACAGAGGTAAAAATGACACCTGATCTTAAATCTGCAAGAGTGTATGTAATACCACTCGGAGGCAAAGAGACTAAAAAAATAGTAAGTATCTTGACGGAGTTCTCACATCTTGTTAGAAGGGCACTGTCAAAAAAACTTGATATAAAGTTTCTTCCTAGACTTGCATTTGTAGAAGATAATTCTTTCGAATATGCTGAAAAGATAGAAAGATTAATTAACATAAACAAAAAAAATGACGCAGAAAAAAAAAGAAACGATTAAATCACTGGCCATACACGAAAAAGATGTGGGTTCATCAGAAGTACAAGTTGGTTTATTAACTGATAAAATTTTAAAATTGTCAGAGCACTTTAAAAAATTTAAAAAAGATAAACACTCTACAATGGGCTTAACAAAATCAGTCAATCGTAGAAAAAAACTATTAGCATATTTGAAAAGAAAAAATCCCGGATCATACAGTAAGGTAATTAAACAATTAAATTTAAGGAAATAATGTTCAAAATCAACAAAGAAGAAATAGAGATTAACGGTAAGAAGATAACTTTAGAAACTGGAAAAATTGCAAGACAAGCCGATGGTGCGATTATAGCAACATGCGGAGAGACAGTAGTTATTGCTACAGTAGTTGGTGCAAAAAAACTTAGAGATGGACAAGATTTTTTTCCATTATCTGTAAATTATCAGGAAAAATATTATGCTGCTGGAAAAATACCAGGTGGATATTTTAAAAGAGAAGCAAGACCAACAGAATCTGAACAATTAATTTCAAGATTAATCGATAGACCAATACGACCGTTGTTTCCTTCAAGTTTTATGAATGAGGTTCAGTTGCTTCCAACCGTTTTATCTTATGATGGAGAAAACCAAGCGGATGTCCTATCCATTATTGCATGTTCTGCCACATTAGCTATTTCAGGATTACCTTTTGGTGGCCCTATCGCCGCAAGTAGAGTTGGATTTAAAGATGGTAAATATTTATTAAACCCATCACCAAAAGAATTAGAAGAATCAGAACTAGACCTAGTTGTTGCTGGAACAAAAGATGCAGTTTTAATGGTCGAGTCAGAGACTTCTGGGTTAACAGAGAAAGTTATGCTAGATGCAGTTAAGTTTGGACACGAAAATTTTATACCAATTATTGAAGCAATAGAAAAACTAGCAAAAAAAGCTGGTAAGCCTAAATGGAAAGTTGAAGCTCCAGATCACTCTGCAGTTAAAGCAAAAATTGCCAAAGCTTTAGAAGCAGATCTTAGATTGGCATTTAAAGAAATAGATAAACAAAAAAGATCAACTGCAATTTCAGAAGCAGAAACAAAATGTAAAGAAATGTTTGCAGAGGATGAAAATGTTAGTGAAAACCAAGCAATGGCCCAGTTAAAATCACTTGAAAAAGATATTGTTCGTACTGCAATTCTAAAAGACAAAAAAAGAATTGATGGAAGAGGTTTAGCCGATGTTAGACAAATTAAATGTGAAGTTGGAATTCTGCCTAGAACTCACGGATCTGCTTTATTTACCAGAGGTGAAACTCAAGCTCTAGTAGTGACTACACTAGGAATGTCAGATGACGAACAAAGAGTTGAAAGCTTAAATGGTATGCAAAGAAATAGATTTATGCTTCATTATAACTTTCCACCTTTTTCTGTTGGGGAATGTGGAAGAATAGGAACAGGTAGACGAGAAGTAGGCCATGGAAAATTAGCATGGCGAGCAATAAATTCATCTTTACCAAAACCAGAAAATTTTCCATATACTTTAAGAGTTGTATCTGAAATTACAGAATCAAATGGTTCTTCGTCAATGGCCACTGTTTGTGGAACATCACTAGCTCTTATGGACGCTGGTGTGCCCATGAAAGAACCAGTAGCAGGCATAGCTATGGGCTTAATTAAAGAAGGAAAAGACTTTTCAGTATTGTCGGACATTCTAGGAGACGAAGATCACTTGGGAGATATGGATTTTAAAGTTGCAGGAACTAAAAGTGGAATAACGTCTTTACAAATGGATATTAAAATTGAAGGTATAACGTTTGAAATAATGGAGAAAGCTCTAGACCAGGCAAAAGGTGGAAGAGAACACATTCTAGGAGAAATGGACAAAGCTTTAAAAGTATCACGAACAGAATTTTCTAAACACACACCTAAAATGGAAATTGTAACAGTAGATAAAAAAGACATAGCAACTGTTATTGGAAAAGGCGGAGCAACTATTAGAGAGATTGTAGAAAAATCAGGAGCTAAAGTAGACGTAAAAGATACTGGAGAAGTAACAGTAGCAGCACCAGATGAGGAATCTAGAAAAATAGCTATTGATATTATTAAGAGTTTAGTTGCAAAAGCTGAAGTTGGAAAAATTTACAAAGGTAAAGTTGTCAAAGTAATGGAATTTGGGGCTTTTGTTAATTTCTTAGGAAAACAAGATGGCTT
>Ga0308001_10000887_pt1 | contig 13808 bp, 17 predicted proteins | sample Neamet5_FD_203167 | JGI IMG/M metagenome (GOLD analysis project Ga0308001, IMG submission 203167) | Marine microbial communities from water near the shore, Antarctic Ocean - #5 | ecosystem: Environmental > Aquatic > Marine > Unclassified | place: Southern Ocean | collected 2014-06-04
TCGGCATCTTTTTTGGCCACACCAGCTTTAACTTCTTTAGGAGCCGCTTCAACTAAATCTTTAGCTTCTTTCAAACCTAAACCAGTTATTGCTCTAACTTCTTTAATGACATTAATTTTTTTCTCTCCAAATGATGCAAGGAAAACTGTAAATTCTGATTTTTCTTCACCGCCCGCAGCTGCTGCTGCTGGTGCCGCTGCTACTGCTGCAGAAACTCCCCATTTTTCTTCTAATTGTTTTGAAAGTTCTGCTGCCTCAACAACAGAAAGTTTTGATAAATCTTCTATAATTTTATTTAAGTCTGACATTTTTTAAATCCTGTGAATTATTTTTTTTATTTACTCTGCGGGCGCTAAATTAGTCATTTTTTTGCTCTGTGCAAGTAAAATACCAATTATTTTTTGTGCTGGAGCATTTAAAATTCCAACGATACTTGCTCTTGCTTCGTTTAGAGTGGGTAAACTGGCTATTTTTGCTACTTCTGCTTGATCTATGACTTTACCCTCCATAAAACCTGCGACAATTTTTAATTTATTATTTTTTTTAGAAAATTTTGACAATATTCTAGCGGACATAAAGGGGTCAGATGAGATGGCCGCTGCAGTAGGACCTGTAAAAAATTTTTCAAGATCTTTGCACGGAGTCTCTTTAACTGCTAATTTTGTAATTCTATTTTTCGTAATTTTAAACAAAATATTGTTTTCTCTAAGTTCTTTTCTTAAAGCGTCTAACTCAACAACGTTTAAGCCTTGATAATGAGTGATCATAACAGCTTCATTTGAAGTAAATGCATTTTTCATTTCTTCAATATAGTTTTTTTTTGTCTCTTTGTTCATCATAATATTAAATACTCTTATTACTTATTTTGAGTGAAACACCCATTGAAGATGTAACATACATGCTTTTAATAAACTCACCTTTTATCACATCTGGTTTTTCTTTCTTAACAAAATCCACTAGATGTTTTAAATTTTTAACTAAGTTTTCTGTTGAAAAACTTTTTCTGCCGATTGATGTACCTATATTTCCATCTTTATCGTGTTTAATTTCCACTAAACCTGTTTTAATATCTGCAACAGATTTTTTAATATCTGAAGAAACAGTGCCAAGTTTTGGATTTGGCATTAAACCTTTTGGGCCTAATACTTTACCATGTTTTCCAATTTTACTCATCATGGCTGGTGTACAAATTAATTTATCAAAATCAAATTTTCCGCTTTCAATCTTTTCTATTAGATCTTCTGAACCAGCTATATCAGCACCACTTTTTTTAGCTTCTTCAACTTTGTCAGGTTCACATAAGACTGCAATTTTTAATTTCTTACCTGTTCCAGCGGGTAGTTGCGTTACAGTTCTTAGGTTAAAATCTCCACCTTTGGACTGCTTAAGTCCAATACGTAAAGAAATATCTATTGACTCATCAAACTTAGTCGTAGAATTTTTTTTAATCAGTTCTAAAATTTCTTTCAATTCAATAGATTTAAAATCTTTTGAATTTTTTAAAAGTTCTTTGTATCTTTTTGATTTATTTTTCATTAATTTTTTACCTCAATACCCATGGATCTGGCAGAGCCACAGATTATTTTTGTTGCTTCTTTTATGTCAAAAGCATTTAAGTCCTGCATTTTAGCTTTGGCAATTTCTTCTGCCTGTTTCATTGTAATTGAACCCGCAACTGTTCTACCTGGTTCTTTTGAACCACTTTTAAGTTTTGCAGCTTCTTTAATGTAATGTGAGGCCGGTGGTGTTTTAACTATAAAATCAAACTTTTTATCTTTATAAACCGTGATTACAACAGGCACAGGTTTTCCCATCATAGACTTTGTTTTTTCATTAAATGCTTTACAAAATTCCATTATGTTAATTCCTCTTTGACCTAATGCAGGTCCAACAGGAGGTGCAGGGTTAGCTTGACCACCTTTGATTTGTAACTTGATATATCCTGCTACTTCTTTTGCCATATTAATTTTTTTCTACTTGGTTATACTCTAAATCAACTGGTGTAGCTCTTCCAAAAATAGAAACTGAAACTTTAAGTCTTGATTTTTCTTCATCTATTTCTTCTACTAAGCCATTAAAAGAAGCAAAAGGACCGTCACATACTTTTACTTTTTCACCAATCTCAAAACTTATACCACTTTTAGGATTATTTGCACTTTCTGAAACTTGACCGAGAATTCTTTCTATTTCTGCGTCTGTAATAGGTGTTGGTTGGTCTCCGGAACCCAAGAAACCACTAACTTTTTGAAGATTCTTTATTAAGTGAAAAACCTGCTTTGTCATTTCTAATCTAACTAGTACATAGCCTGGAAAATATTTTTTTTGTTTTTTAGTTCTTTTTCCTTTTTTAACTTCAGTTACTTCTTGAGTTGGAACAAGCATTTCACCAAGATGTGACTCTAATTTACTTTTTGTAAGTATGTCTTTTATCGATTCTACGACTTTTTTCTCAAACCCAGAATATGCTTGAACAATATACCAATTCATATTTAGAAACTTATAGTTAGAACTATTTTAAGTAAAAACCTCAATATTTGATCTAAAAGTAAAAAGAAAACCGCAGCAATAGAAGCTAGACCAAAGACCATAAGACCACCTGTAAGGGTGTCTTTTTTTGTAGGCCAAGTCACTCTAAAAGCTTCTTGTTTGACTTCTTGTATGAATCTTAAAGGATTTTTCATAATATTTAATAAAATTATTGGCAGGAGCGGAGGGACTCGAACCCACAACCTCCGGTTTTGGAGACCGGCGCTCTACCAATTGAACTACGCTCCTAAGCGTTTACTTTAAAATTTTAGTAACTACTCCAGCTCCAACTGTTTTACCACCTTCTCTAATAGCAAAGTTCAAACCATCGGTCATTGCAATAGGAGTAATTAATTTTACAGTAAATTTTCCATCGTCACCTGGCATAACCATTTCAGTGCCGGTAGGTAATGTTACTTCACCTGTAACATCTGTTGTTCTAAAATAAAACTGAGGTCTATATTTTGTAAAGAAAGGTGTATGTCTTCCACCTTCATCTTTTTTCAAAATATAAGCTTGAGCTTCAAATTCAGTGTGAGGAGTTATAGATCCAGCTTTACAAAGTACTTGACCTCTTTCAACATCTTCTCTTTCAACACCTCTTAAAAGAATTCCAACGTTATCTCCTGCTTCACCACTATCAAGAAGTTTTCTAAACATCTCAACACCAGTACAAACTGATTTTTTCGTATCTCTTATGCCAACGATTTCAATTTCTTCTCCAACTTTAATAACACCTGCTTCAATTCTTCCTGTAACAACTGTTCCACGTCCTGAGATAGAAAAAACATCTTCTACAGGCATAAGAAAAGGTTTGTCTTTAGGTCTATCTGGCTGAGGAATAAAAGAATCAACTTGTTTCATTAATTCTAAAATTGCATTTTTTCCAATTTCATCATCTTTACCTTCAACAGCACTTAAAGCAGAGCCTTTGATAATTGGAGTTTTATCGCCTGGATATTTATAAGAAGTTAAAAGTTCTCTAATCTCTTCTTCGACAAGTTCTAGCAATTCTGCATCTTTAACTGTGTCAACTTTATTTAAAAAAACTACGATTGATGGAACTCCAACTTGACGAGCTAAAAGAATGTGTTCTCTCGTTTGTGGCATAGGGCCGTCTGCAGCATTTACAACTAAAATTGCTCCATCCATTTGAGCTGCACCTGTAATCATATTTTTTACATAATCAGCGTGTCCTGGACAATCAACGTGTGCGTAATGTCTGTTAGGAGTTTCGTACTCAACGTGGGCAGTTGAAATAGTAATACCTCTTTCTTTTTCTTCAGGTGCTTTATCTATTTCATCGTAAGCAGTAAAGTTTGCTGAAGAGCCTTCGGCAGTAGATAAAACTTTTGTTATTGCTGCTGTTAAAGTAGTTTTACCATGATCCACGTGTCCTATTGTACCTATGTTACAATGCGGTTTGTTTCGTACGAATTTTTCTTTTGACATTTTTTTTTCCTTATCTTTATGTTTATAATTAACTTAAAATTCTTGGAGCGGGTAAAGGGAATCGAACCCTTACATCCAGCTTGGAAGGCTAGCATTCTACCATTGAATCACACCCGCATTATCCAAACTTTTTAACTCCTTATATTCCTAAATACAACTTTAAGTTTGGTGGAGGGGGAAAGATTCGAACTTTCGAAGCCCGAAGGCAACAGGTTTACAGCCTGCCCCATTTGACCGCTTTGGTACCCCTCCTTAAACTTGAATTGGGATACCCCATTAACTTAAAAAGTATTTAACAACAAGCGTTTTATATGCTTTTTGTATTTAAATGCAATAAATCATTTTACGTTAAAATATGCTAATTATTTGCAAAAATACTAATAAATTATGAAAAAAACTACATTTTTAATAGCAGGTAAACATTCAGTTGTAGAAGCTTTAAAAAACCCTAAAAGAAAAATAGAAAAGGTTTTTGTAACAGAAGATGCTCAAAAAAATCTAAATAGAGAAAATCAATCTTTAAATTTATTTAAAAATACGCCTGTTTTTTACAAGTCAAGAAGAGAGCTTGATAATATATGTGGCAGAGATGAAACTGCTCACCAAGGACTTGTTGCTGAAGTCGAGCAATTAGAAGAATTGTCCCTAAAAGATTTTGTAAAAGAAACAGAAAAAGAAAATATAAACTTTTTGGCTTTAGAAGAAGTTACAGATCCTAGAAATATTGGTTCAATAATAAGAACAGCTGCGTCATTTAATATAGATGGCATAATTGTTAAAGACAGGTCTTTTCCTTCGAAGAGTAAACTTCTTTACAGAAGCGCTAGTGGAGGTGCTGAACACATAAGTATATACAAAGAGTCTAATATAAACACTTCATTAAAGTATTTAAAATCACAAAATTTTTGGATAAGTGCTTTTGATGTTTCTGGAAAAAAAGATTTTACCGACCATAAATGGCAAGGAAGAAACGTACTACTGTTTGGTTCGGAAGGATTTGGTTTACGACATCAAACTTTAAAACATTCAGACTTTCGATTTAAAATAAGTATAAACAAAAATGTTGAGAGTCTTAACATATCAAACACTGTTGCTATTGTTTGCCATCACATAAGTCATGTTCTTAAAAAAAAAAAATAAGTATTTTTAAATTTTAAATTATTATACTTGAACATAGATGGAGTCATCACTTCAGTTCTAGTAATAATTTATTATTTAAATTCATCAAGAAAAATGTAGCATGGAATTATTCTGTGAAAAAAATCCTAGTTAATATTCAAGCATACTGTCCTGCTACAAAACCAGATGACCATGCCCACTGAAAATTATAACCACCTAAATGCCCAGTAACGTCAACTACTTCACCAATAAAAAATAAACCAGAGTTTTTTAATGACATCATAGTTTTAGAAGAAATTTCATCAGTGTCTATACCACCTAGAGTAACTTCAGCTGTTCTGTAGCCTTCTGATCCAGTTGGAGTGACTACCCACATATTTATAGAGTTACTTAACTGTTTTAATAGTTTGTTCGATAGCTCACATATATTTCCACTAACGTTATTTTCTTTACAAATCATATGAGCTAGTCTTTTAGGGAGAATTTCTGAAATTAAAATATTAATATCTTGTTTAGGATTTGAGTTTTTTTTATTCACGAGAAGGTTAAAAATGTCAAGTTTTGGAGAAAGATTAATCTTAATATTTTTACCTAATTTCCAATAAGAAGAAATCTGTAATATAGAAGGCCCACTTAAACCTTTATGGGTAAATAACATTCCTTCTTCAAAATAGAATTTATTAAAAGAAATAAGCGCTTCCAAAGACAAACCGCTAAGCTCCTTACACATAGAAAGAATTTTTTCACTAAAGGTCAGTGGTACTAGAGCTGGTAATGGCTCAATTATATTTATATTAAATTTTTTAGCTATTTCGTAACCAAATTTACTCGCTCCAATTTTAGGAACAGATAAGCCGCCTGTTGCAACGATTAATGAATCACAAATATGTCTATCAGAACTAAAAGTGACAACATATTTATCATCATGTTTGTCAATATCGGTAATAATTATCTCTTTCTTTAAAACAACGTTTGCCATTTGACATTCTAAAAGTAACATATCTATGATTTGTTTTGCGCTACCATCACAAAAAAGTTGCCCTAATTTTTTCTCATGAAATTTAATATTATGCTTTTTAACCAATTTTATAAAATCGTTTTGAGTATATTGACTTAAGGCAGATATTATAAATTTGGGATTTTTAGAAATAAATTTACTAGCATGAGTATTGATATTAGTAAAATTACACCTTCCACCGCCTGATATTCGAATCTTTTCTCCTATTTTTTTTGAATGGTCTACTAGAAGTACTTTTCTACCTCTTTTACCAGCCTCAATAGCACTCATCAAACCGGCTGCTCCAGCACCAATTATAATAACGTCATATTTTTGTGTCATAATTTAATTACAAGAATTAGTTACGAAAGAGTATTGTGTTACTAGTTACATATAATTTTAACTTTAAATACAAGCATACAATAACTTTTATATGACCAGAACCCTTGAATTGATTAATATGATCGTATTGAGTCTTATAGGGTGAACAGTTATAGTTAAGATATGAATAACTACAGAAGAAAGCTTTTAAAATTTTTTGGATTATCATATCTGTCAGTTTTTCTATTACCGTTTGAATTGCTGTATTCAAAAACAAAAAAAATTATCAATCCAAATCTTAGTGAAGAACAAAAGAGAATAATGTTTGATGAATCTACGGAAAGGCCATACTCAAGTGCTTTAAACAATGAGAATAGAGAGGGTTTTTTTCATTGTGCTAATTGTAATGCGAAGCTTTTTTCTTCAAATGCAAAATTTGACAGTGGAACAGGTTGGCCATCTTTTACGGAATCTTTACCGGGTGCTTTTAAAACTAAAATTGATTATTCGTTTGGTGTAAAAAGAATTGAATATCACTGTTCAAACTGCGGTGTGCATCATGGTCATGTCTTCGACGATGGTTCAACCTCAACCCAAAAAAGATTCTGTAGTAACGGGTTGTGTTTAATTTTTAAACCTAAGAGCTAGTAGTGAGTTTAAATGACGGTGGAAAGTATGCTTTCAATTTTTTTATCTCCTTTTTCTGGGGGTTTGAGTTTTGTAATAATAACTTGGTTTTGGTGGAAATTATCTAGAAGATTTTTTACTTTTTTATTTTATTTTTCTGAAAAAACATTAAAATTTAAAAAACATTCTTGGCAAAATGTCGTATTTAATTATTTAATATTTGGTCCTTTGGGTCTAGCAAATATTTCTGCATATTTGTATATTTTACTTATTTTTCTTAAATTTTTTATTTTGTAAAAACCTTTTTTTTAAAGGCATTAAAATATTTTCTAAATCATTCAATTGATCAAGAAAATTACTTTAAAATAGCAGTTAAGTTTAAACGGAACTTATTCACGTAATATATAAAAATTTTATATGTTATTGTTGCTAAAAAATAAATTTTATAACATTTAAATTTTTGAATATATGAAGACAAAAGAAAAACATAAAGATTTAAAAAAAAAAGTTAATCTAGCTGAAAAAAAAAGAAATCTGAGAAGAGGACAAAAAAGCTGGTACGATTTGAGAAAATTAAAAAAACTCAAACTAAATATGAAAGATAAGCTGGCAAAAAAATAATTAATGGGTTCATATATTCTGTTACCCTTCTCTGTGAAGTACGATTTTATTTAATTAAAATTATAGAAATTTTATATGACAATTAAAAAGAATACTTCAGATAAAGCCTTCAATCATTAATCGTCTTTGGCCTATATCTACTCTAACAGGTAGAAGAAAAATTGATATTCTTAAAAAATTTGCAAAAGAAAAAACGAAGAAAACAAAACTTGAGATATTTAAATGAAGGGCATCTCATTTTTATAAAGATTTTTAAATTTTAATTACACTAATCATTTATATATTCTTGAATTTGCTTAAAACATACATTTGAAGCTTTCTGATATCTCACCTCTTTATTCCATACAATTATTTTATCTAAAGCTTTATTAATTGACCACTTTGGATTCCATTTAAGAAATTTTCTAGATTTAAAATTACTTAGTCTTAATATACTCGTTTCTGGTTTAAAAGTTTTTTTATAATTTTTTTTAGTTTTAATAGCCACCTTAAGATTTTTACTAAAATATTTAGACAGATACAATACAGATTTACAACTTGATATATTTGGAGCAAAATTCCAGTTTTGTGAAATTTTTTTAATTTTTTTTTTATGAATATTCTGGGCAAGTATCAAATAACCACTTAATGGTTCAAGAACATGCTGCCAAGGCCTTACCGATTGTGGGTTTCTTAAAAAAATTTTTTTTTTACTTTTTATAGATTTATAAATATCTGGCACGAGTCTATCTAGAGAATAATCACCACCACCAATTACATTCCCTGCTCTTACTGTAGCAATCATTTGATTTCCTTTTTTGAAAAATGATTTTAAATAAGAGTTAAATAAAAATTCAACACATACCTTAGAGGAACTGTAAGGGTCTAAGCCACCAAGTCTGTCAGTTTCTTTAAAGATTTTGTTATTGGTATTATCATAAACTTTATCTGTTGTTATAATAATGCCAGTTTTTATTATTTTATTATTTTTTATAGATTCAAGAATATTTAATGATCCAGTAAAATTAGTATCAAAAGTATCTTTAGGCTTAAGATAAGAATATCTTACAAGAGGCTGGGCTGCTAAATGAAAAAGTATAGTAGCTTTAGATTTTTTAATTTCATTATTAATTTTTTGATAATTTCTAACATCGGCAATTATTGATTTTTTAATAATTTTTTTTACTCCCGCTAAATCAAACAAATTAGGTTTAGTATTTGGTTTTAAAGAATATCCTGTTACCTCAGCACCTAAATGGTTTAAAAATAAACAAAGCCAACTTCCTTTAAATCCAGTATGACCAGTCACGAAAACTTTTTTGTTTTTCCAAAAATTAAATTTAATTACGTTTTGCATTGAATATTTAAATATTAATCTTATATTAAAAATGTTACTTTACCAACCAACACGATAAACAAATTTCATAATAATTTTCTTTGTTTTCAATTCTCCATTGATCCTAGCAAAACTAGATATAGCTAGATGAAGGGTTTCTCATTTATCTAAAAATTTATTACCTAAATCTCAAAATATTTAACTTTTAATCAAAATTTATTTTTTTATTAACTATTACTTTATTGTTAAATCTAACTTGATTGTGGATGGCTATTAAGTATTCCAGTATTAAGGACAACAAGGAAATTATTATGCAAAAGAAAAATAATAATATTACTGATATAGAAGCAATACCTTCGGGAGCAGACCAGGGGAAAAATATTTTTGCTAAGATTGTGTAAACTAACATTAACAAAGAAAGTAAACCTGCCAAGAAAGAGGCAAAAGTTATCATTCTTATAGGTTTGTCAATTGTTGATATAAGTCCATTTATTCCTTGAGTGTAAAGATCGAAAAAGTTATTTTTTGAAGTTCCTTTAGCTCTTTTTTTTCTTTTAAAATTCACTTTAGAAAAGTTATCGGTTATCCTACTAAAATACCCCCTAAGGTAAGGAAAGTAATCATTGTTCTGAATGACCATATTTACCACCTCTTTCTTTACGCACATAAATTCATTAACATTTTCTGGATAGTAAGTTTTAGAAGAAAAATTTAGAAGGTAATAGAATAATCTTCTTATATTTTTAATTATAAAATTTTCTTCGGTGTCAGTTTTTACTGCGTAAACAACATCGTAACCTTTTTGTATTTCATCAATAAGCTCTTGAACAACCCCTATAGGATCTTGCATATCTGCTGCGTAATTAATTATAACAAAATCTCCATTTGTATATTTTAAAGCGTTAAAATTACTTAAAAATGGTCCATAATTCTTGAAATTAAAAATAGCTTTAATGTTTTTATCTTTAGAGCATATTTTTTCTAAAATTTCTTGTGTCCCATCTGTTGAGTTGTTGTCTACAAATATATGTTCGTAACTATATTGAGATTTATCAAAAAGATTTTTTATTTGTAAGTAACATTCTTCAATGTTGTCTTTTTCATTGTAACAGGTTGAAACTATAGAAATTTTTGATGACATTTTTTTTTATTTTATATAAACATATCATATTGTTTTTTAAAATAAATATCTTTTATGAAATTAATAAATAGAAATTGTCCAGTTTGCAAACGTCATTCTAAATTTTCTAAGTTACACTTAAAGTTGAATGTAAATAAGAACCAAATAAGCTCATCTACCTTCTCTTCACGTAAAATTCCTGAATTTATGAATTTTGAAATGGTGAAATGTAATTTTTGTAAGCTTATTTATTCTTCGAAAATACCTAATCTAAAAACAATAACCAATCTGTATTCACAGTCACTTTTTTTATCTTCCTTAGATTCTGAAATGGCGGCACGCAACTACTATCATTATATTAAAAAATATTTAGATTTCAAAAAAAAAAATTATGCACTTGAAATAGGTGCGGGTAATGGAATTTTTTTAAAATTTATTAAAAAGCTTGGATTTAAAAACCTATTAGGAATTGAACCTTCTGTAAGTGCTGTAAAAAGCGCACCTAAATATAGAAGAAAATTTATTAAAAGAGGTTTTTTTGATGATATTAAATTAAAGAAAAATTCTTATGACTTGGTATGTTGTTTTATGACAATGGAACATGTTTATGATCCGGCCAAACTAATTTCGAAAGTTTTCAAGCTATTAAATAAAGGTGGACAGTTAGTTTTAGTTACACATGACTGTGATTATTTTATTCATAAACTACTAAAAAAAAAATCTCCAATTATTGACATAGAACACCTGCAACTATTTTCAACAAAAACGATAAGGTATTTTTTAAAAAAAAGAAAATTCAAAGAAGTTCGTGTTGTGCCTATTAGCAACACATATAGTTCTTATTATTGGGCACAGCTTCTACCTTTACCTTTGGGTTTAAAGTTATTTATGTTAAAAATTATAAAGTTTCTTAGAATTTCTAAGATAAATTTATCACTTAATGTTGGAAATATAATGACTGTAGCCACTAAGTAAAAATAAATTTAGTGATAATACCGATGGAAAAAAAACTAATTCAGAAATCATTTAATATAAGAAAAAAAATAATTTTTCTCTCGAATACTAGGAATTCTGCTCATCTTGGTTCATGTTTATCTTGTGTGGAAATATTAGTTGCAATATTAGGTTCGTATAAAAAAGTTTATTCTAAGTTAGTGGTTTCAAAAGGTCATGCTGCTATGGCTTTCTACGCGGCTTTAAATGAATTTAATTTTATAAGTAAAAAAAATTTTAATACTTATCTAAAAAATGGTAGTGAACTTTGGGGTCATATAACTAAAAGTAAAAAAAAGGATTTTTTCGACTTTAGTTTTGGTGCTCTTGGTTATGGACCAGGTATAAGTGCGGGAATAAGTTATGCTTTAAAAGAGAAAAATAAAAAACATAAAGTTTACTGCTTAGTTTCAGACGGTGAACTCAACGAAGGTACAATCTGGGAATCTTTGATGTTTATTGCACATCATAATTTAAAAAATATTATAATTTTTATAGATAACAACAAAATTCAGAGTTTTGGATTTACCAAAGATGTTTTAAATTTAGGAAACCTTAAAAACAAATTTAATTCTTTTGGATTTTCAACATTTGCATGTAATGGTCATTCGATTAAAGAAATAAGTAATTTAATAAATTTAAAAACAGGAAAACCAAAAATAATTATTTGTAACACCGTAAAAGGTAAAGGCATAAAAAGAATAGAAAATAAAATTCTATCACATTATAAACCGGCGCTAGAAGAAGATTTAGAACTATATGAGAAATGAAATCATAAGATTAATTGAAAATAAATTTAAAAAAAAAAATAATGAATATTTTTTAACCGCTGATCTTGGTTTTTCAGTTCTGGAAGATTTAAAAAAAAAAATAAAAGACCGATTTATTAATGTAGGTGTCGCAGAAAATAATATGTTTTTAATCTCAGTTGGGCTTAATAGCATTACTAAAAGCGCTGTATACGTGTATTCAATATCATCTTTCTTAATATTAAGAAGTGTTGAAATAATAAGAAATTATGTTTCTAACGACAAAAGAAATATTAAAATAATTGGCGTAGGTTCAGGTGTGTCATATGATAAAATGGGTAAAACACACTTTAATTTAGACGATATAAATATAGTTTATTCTTTAAAAAATATTTTAATTTTAAATCCAGCAAATAAAGAAGAATTAAATTTTGTATTTAAAAAATTTTACAAATCTAAACAACCTATTTATTACAGAATTAACAAGTTTAATTTTTTAAATAGTTACAATTTAAAGAAAATAGGTAACATATACTACAAGCCGGGGACACATGTGAACTTGATCACTAGTGGGGCAATTTTAAATCATATTCTTAGTTTTTTTTCTCAACAAGAAATAAAAAAATTTAATATAATTAGTTTACCAATTTTAGATCAAAAATATTTAAATTCTAATATTAAGAAATATCTTTTAAAAAAAAATACTTTCATGGCAATAGACAGTAAAAAAACACTTTTTTTTGAAGAAATTAAAAGCACTATCTTGAAATATTATCCAAAGCTAAAAATTACAAATTTTGACTTAGATCATAATAAAATTAAAAAGGTTGGAGATTATAAAAAAATTTTAAATGATGTTGGGCTTGATAAAAAAAAATTATCTAAATACTTAATTTCTAAATAGCTTAAAGTGCTTTATTGTTTGATCCAATCCAATATCTAATGAAATTCTAGGTCTCCAATTTAATTTTTTTTGAATTAAAGTTATGTCTGGCATTAGTTTCATTACCTGATCTGTTCTGTATTTTTTTTTTGGAAATGATACTAACTTGGTGTTCAATTTTTTATATATTTTTTTAATTACATCTTTTATTAAATAATTTTTACTGTGGGCTAAATTGTATGTCCCTTCAAAATTTTTTTTATAAATACCTTTTGTAATAGCCTCACAAACATCATCTACGTGAATAAAATTCCATATTTGTTCGCCTGGAGTTAATAAAGGTTTTTTTTTATTAATAAGCTTTAATATTAAATATGGAATTAACCATTTTTTATCATTATTAGGTCCATAACTTGAAAAAATTCTAAACCACACAAAATCTATATTATTTAAACTACAGAACTTATTGATGTTCTTGCGTACAGAACATTTTATTTTTCCATAAAGTGTGGAAGGGTTTGTTTTGTCGCTTTCTTTGATCGTTTTATTTTTTAAGCCGTACTCTGCTTGAGAACCCAATCCAATAAATTTTTTTAGGTATTTTTTATCTAATGCGTTAATCAAGTTATCTGCTATTTTAATATTTTGTTTTTGTATTCGTGAATTTCTTTGATTGCCTAAAACACCTTGCCAAGCGCAATGAACTACTGTGTGTATTTTTATTTTTTTTAATTTATTTTTAATTTTATCTCTATCTAAAAGAGAACATGTAATTACTTGATTGTTTTTAATATTTAAATAATTTTTTTTTTTTCTTAAAACTAAAAATATATTTAATTTTTTTTTCTTTAGTTTTTTTACTAGAATTTTACCTACAAAACCATTGGCTCCAGTAATTAATATATTTTGCATTTAATTTAGCTATCTAATTGTAAATCATGCTTAAACCAAGTTAAAAGTATTAAGGCAGTTGTACATTGTCTTGTTTTTAGGGACGTTCTGTTACCCGGTGCCCCAAGCCGTGCTATTATAATTAACTAAAAGTTAATTATGCAGCAAGTGCGTAACTTTCGTTAGCATTTAAA
>Ga0308001_10000891_pt1 | contig 13779 bp, 15 predicted proteins | sample Neamet5_FD_203167 | JGI IMG/M metagenome (GOLD analysis project Ga0308001, IMG submission 203167) | Marine microbial communities from water near the shore, Antarctic Ocean - #5 | ecosystem: Environmental > Aquatic > Marine > Unclassified | place: Southern Ocean | collected 2014-06-04
TTAATGCTAGAAACGATGGTATTTATTTCGTCAAATGTTTCGTTTTGAACTAATATTGATCCAATTACTGCCTGTTCTGCTTCAATATTATTAGGAAGCTCTTTAAAAGTGTCTTTAACTATACTGAGGTTATTTTCCATGAACAAATCTTATCTCAATTAAGATTTAAAAAAATAACAAATATATCCTGGGGAAAAAATTGTATAATTATAGAATAGTATCAGATGTAACTACATTAATAGTAATTTCTGAATCTATTTCAGAGTGTAGAATGATTTTTACCTTAAATTTACCAATTGATTTAATTTCAGTTATTGGCTGTATCATTGAAGGTTTAATATCTAGCTTATCATTTACTAACATTAGTTTTGAAATTTCTGTTGGCTTAACTGATCCATAAAGTTCTTTATTTTCAGTACTTAATTTTTGAATTTCGTATTCTTTATTATTAATTTGTTCAGAAATTTTTTGAGCTTCTTTTTTCTTTTCCGAATCTTTTTTGCTCAGCTCAGATTTAATCTTTTCAACTTCCACAATATTTTCTTTAGAGGCGTAAAGAGCTTTTTTATTTGATATTAAGAAGTTTCTAGCAAAACCTCTTTTTACATCTATAATTTCTCCAATAGATCCAATTCTTCTTAAATTTTCTAAAAGTATAACTTTCATTTAAATTAACGCTAAATTTCTAGCTCTCTTAATTGATAGAGAAAGCTCTCTTTGTTTTTTTTGTGAAACATTTGTAATTCTTGATGGTAAAATTTTACCATTTTCAGACATATATTTTTTTAACAATCTGATGTTTTTATAATCAACTTCTGGAGCACCCTTAGCAGATAAAGGACAAGTTTTTTTAAATTTGTATTTATTAGGTTGAAAAATACTTAGTTTTGCAAAGTTACTTTGACTCCCTTTTTTTTTATTTCCTGCTCTTTTTTTTGATGGCATAATTAGCTTCTATTATATTCTTTTTTATATTCTTTTTTTTCGTACTCATCTTTTTTTGAAAAATATTTAGCTTCTAAATCAAATCTCTTAACCTTTACCGTCATATATCTTAGAAGGTTTTTATCAATTGCCTCATTCTTTTCTAATTCTTCAATAATTTTTCCAGATCCTTTAATTTTAAAGTGCATATAGATGCCTTTTTTATTCTTTTTAATAATGTAGGCTAAATTTAACAGACCCCAATCTTCAGTTTGTACTATTTCTCCTTTGTTATTTTCTACTATTTTAGAATATTTCTCAGTTAATTGTTTAACTTGAGCTGGGCTAGTATCTTGTCTAGCAACTATTGTATGTTCGTATAAATTCATAATTGTTCTTTAATAAAAAGTGAGGATATACTATTATAATTATTGAATTACAACACTTAAAACCATAATAAATTTTAGATATTTAAATGTTTTCTGTTATTTTTCCAGGTCAAGGCTCACAATTAGTAGGAATGGGTAAAGACCTGCATGCTAAATATAGCTTAGTTCAAGATCTATTCAAGGAAGCAGATGATACGCTTGGTTTCTCACTATCAAACTTAATCTTAAATGGCCCTAAAGAAGAATTAGACTTAACTGAAAATACTCAGCCAGCAATATTTTTGCTCAGTTATTCAATATTCAAGTTAATCAGAGAAAAATTTAAAATTGATTTAGATAAAGCAAAATTTTACGCAGGACATTCTTTAGGAGAATATTCAGCATTAACTGCTGCTGGGTCATTATCATTTTCTGATACTTTAAAAATATTAAAAATTAGAGGTAATGCTATGCAAAACTCTGTTCCAAAAGGAGTGGGTGGAATGGTTGCAGTTTTGGGTTCAGAAATTGAAGTAATAAAAAAGATTATTGATGAGAATAAAGATAAATATGAATGCTTTATTGCAAACGATAATTCTGTAGGTCAAATTGTATTGAGTGGAAAAATTGAAGACCTAGATAAAATTACGGTTGATTTGAAGGCTTCAAATATTAAAAATATTAAATTACCAGTTAGTGCTCCGTTTCATTGTAAATTAATGAATAACGCAACACTTGTAATGAAAGAAGAAATAGCAAAATTAAATTTTAATGAACCTAAGAATATTCTTATTTCAAATGTAACAGGAAAAGAAATATCTAATTCAAATGAACTAAAAGAATTACTAGTCAAACAAATTGAAAGTACTGTTCGTTGGCGAGAGAGTGTTCTATTAATGATTGAAAAGGGTGTTACAGAGTTTATAGAAATAGGACCTGGTAAAGTTTTGTCAGGATTAATAAAGAGAATCGATAGAAATGTTAAAGTTAGTGCAATAAATTCAGAAGAGGATATAAAGTTAATTAACATCAATGAATAGTTTAAAAGATAAGAATATCATAGTAACAGGTGCCTCAGGTGGAATTGGTAATTCTATAGTCGAGAAGTTAAACCAAAATGGTGCAAATATTTTAGCTACCGGCACGAGAATTGAAAAATTAGAGGAGTTAAAAGAAAAATTTAATAATATAAAGATTCTTAAATTTGATATTTCTCAACACGATAAAATTGAAGAATTCATAGAAAATGCATCGAAGGAATTGGGAGGGTCATTAGATTGTATTGTTAATAATGCAGGCATTACTAAAGACAACTTAACTATTCGAATGAGCTTAGAAGAGTGGTCAAAAGTCATAAATATTAATTTAACTTCCACATTCTTAATGTGTAAATATTCAATAAAAAAAATGCTAAAAAATAAATCTGGAAAAATTATCAATATAACTTCAGTTGTTGGGCATACAGGTAATGTGGGCCAAGCAAACTACACAGCGTCAAAAGCGGGTATAGTTGCAATGTCAAAAAGTTTAGCAATTGAATATGCGAAAAAAAATATTAATGTTAATTGTATATCCCCAGGCTTTATAAGTACCGCTATGACAGACCAAATAGGTGAAAAATATAAAGAAATAATAATTGCTAAAATTCCGTCTAATAGACTAGGTAAACCTGAAGATATAGCTAATGCAGTTAATTTCTTAAGCTCAGATCAGTCAGATTATATAAATGGAGAAACGTTGCATGTTAATGGTGGTATGTATTTCGGTTGACAAAACTACTTTTTAAACTATTAACGAAATATAACAAAAAGGAACATTATGTCAGAAGATATTTCAAGCAAAGTTAAAAAAATTGTAGCAGATCACTTAGGTATTGATGAAGCTAAAGTATTAGATGATTCAAGTTTTATAGATGATCTTGGAGCAGATAGTTTAGATACAGTTGAGTTAGTAATGGCTTTTGAAGAGGAATTTGGTTCAGAAATTTCAGACAGTGAAGCTGAAAAAATTCTTACTGTAGGTGATGCTGTTAATTTTATAGCAGGCAAAGCAAACTAGAAATTAAATGTCCATAAAAAAAGATGGGATAATGGTAATTTTATCATCCCCATCTGGGGCAGGTAAGACTACGTTAGTAAAACTTCTTTCTAAAAACAAAAATTTTCATATTTCAGTATCTCACACCACCAGAAAACCTAGACCTAACGAGATTGAGGACAAAGATTATTACTTTGTTAACGATGATAAATTTAGAAATTTAATAAAAAATGAAGAGTTCTTAGAATATGCAAAAGTATTTAATCACCTTTATGGAACAACTAGAACACCTGTTATTGAAAAATTAGAAAAAAGTGAAAATGTAATATTTGATATTGATTGGCAGGGCGCAGATCAAATTAAGAATAAAAAATTAAATTATAAATTAGTTACTTTTTTTATTCTACCCCCAAGTAAAGAGGTGCTATTTGAAAGACTTTCAAATAGAGACATGAAAGATAAATTAATAGTAGAAGAGCGTATGAAAGAATTTAGTAGAGATGTTTTGCATTGGATTAACTATGACTACGTAATTATTAATGATAACTTAGAAGAATGTTATTCTAAAATTAGCAGTTTAATTGATGCTGAAATCAACAATGGTTCAAAAGACTATGATAAAGATTTCATTAGAAAACATGTCGACAAACTAACCTCTTAAGTCTTCATATTCTTTTACAAGTTTATAATAAGTTTCTGGCTCAAGGTTTTGAGGTCTAAGATTAAGATCAATGTTAAATTTTTCAGCTACATTTTTTCCATTGGTAAAAACCTGGTTGAAGGGTTTTTTTAACATTTTTCTTCTTTGACTGAAGAATATTCTAGTAATTTTTTCAAGGTTTTTTGGATTTTTTAATTCAAAAAAATTTTCTTTGGGAGTAAATAATAGTAAGGAACTATCTATCTTAGGTCTTGGTGAAAAACTTTGTGGTTTAATATCTATTATTTTTTTTATATTTAATTTCCAACTAGATAAAATTGAAAGTCTGCCATACTTAGAGTCATTAAATTCAGATATAATTCTATCAGCAACTTCTTTTTGGAACATTAACACAAGACTTTCAAACCAAAAATTTGAACCAATATTAAGAATCCACTTGGATAAAATTTCTGTTGATATGTTGTATGGTAAATTACCAAAGACAGATAATTTTTGATCTGAAATTTTATCTTCAGATATTTTTAAAATATCATCATTGATAATTTCTATTTCGTTATTAAACTTTTCTTTTAGTAGTATAGCTAAATCATCATCTTTTTCTACAACATAGAGCTTTTTTGGTTTTTGTTTTAAAATATATGTAGTTAGATTTCCACTTCCTGGTCCGATTTCTAAAATTTCTTTATTAACTATATCAGTTGTGGATACAATTTTTTCAAGCACCGCCCTATCTATTAAGAAGTTTTGTCCAAGACTTTTTTTTGCTTTTATATACACTTATTTATCCAAAAACTTTAAGGCTTGAATTAAGCTCTTTGGATCAGATAAATTTTTACCCAACATAGAATAATTGGGACCATGATCAGGAGAAATACGAATAAATGGCAACCCTAGAGTAATATTGATTGCATCAAAGTTAAATAAAGCTTTCATAGGAGAAAGTACTTGATCGTGGTACATGCCAATAATTACATCATAATTTTTTAATAATGATTTTGTAAAAATAGTATCAGCAGGAAATGGACCATTAATATTAGTATTTTTTAATTTCAACTTTACTATAGCTGGAATTATTATTTTATCTTCTTCAGAATTTTGAAAATTACTTTCACAGTGAGGGTTTAAACCAGTTATTGCTATTCTTGGAATTTTATTAAATTTTTTTTTATAAAAATCATTAATGAGTTTAACTTGAGTATATATTCTTTTTTTAGAAATATTTTTATGAACATCTTTTATAGCAAGATGCGTTGTCAGTGGACTAACTGATAGGTCTTTGTTAAATATTAGCATTGCAACTTTATCGACTTTTGCCTTTTTGGCTAGATATTCAGTAATACCTAAAGTTTTACCTTTCAAAAAATATTTTTTTGAGACTGGCCCATTAATAAACTTAGAAAATTTATTTTGTTGCATAAACTTTAAAGCTATCAAAAAAGTTTCATTTATATACCTATTAGATTTACTACTAATTTTTTCAAAACATTTTTTAAATTGATAATCTACATTGATTAAGTTAATTTTCTTATTATCTAATTTTGAAAAATTTTTGAATTTATTATCAATATCATTTATTTTAAAAGCAAACCCTAGTTTTGTCATTTGTTCTTGTAATAGTTTTTTGGAAACAACAATTATTAATGGTGATTTATAGGAATTAGCCTTGATACTCTTAAAAAAAATTTCTAAAAAAATGCTGTTTGGCTCACCACCTACAATAACTATTGGTTTTTTAACCATCAAAATTAAGATTTTTTTTAATTTTATTATAATAAATTTTTGAATATTGATTCAGTTGTCTATTACGTTCATAATTAATAGCTTTCTTCAATTCATTCTTGACATTTATATTAGACTCTGAGGTTTTTGTATCTTCTAGTCTTAATATCAATATTCCATTAGATAAAATTATAGGTTTTGTAATTTGACCATTTTTTAAATTTTTAATATTTTTTTTAATATTATCATTGAGTGAATTTTCGTTAATCCATCCAATGTCACCGCCAATTTTAGCTGATTCTGAAAAACTATATATAGCAGCACTATTTTCAAAACCTTCTTTATCTATGCTTTTAACTACTTTATTATATTTTTTTTTAATCTCATCTTTGTTGATTACCTCAAAAATAATTTCAGATAATTGATATTCTTTTATTTGAATTTTGCTATTTTTTAAAATTTCTTCTTCAATTTTGATTTTATTGATATTTATTTTAGTGCCATATTTCTGTATAATCAATTCATTCCATAGCGCATCTATAGTTGTCTTGGTTTTAATATTATTTATTGTTAAACCATAATCTTTTAAATACTGCTCAAACTCATTTAATGATTTTAGATTCATTCTTGAATAAATATTTTTTATTAGGATATTAGAATACTCTTCATTTATTTTAATTTCTTTAAAATTTTTTAATATTTCAATTTTTTTTATTTTCTCTCGAATTATTGACTCATTTGAAATACTTAATATTTTTTCTTTATCTAGCTTTTTTAGAGAATTATTAAGAGCTACTAGGTATTTAAATTCATTTTTAATATCAATATTAGTTATTATTTCATTTTGAATATTGTGAATTATTTTTGTTTCTATTGATTGAACTTGATTGAGCATCAAAAAAAATATTAGAATTAAAATTTTTTGTTTCATATTTAATTATTTTAAAGCCATTTTACTTGGTGTTAATGTTGTTAGGGGTACAATAGTTATAGAAAAAAATAATTCTTCAACAGGTTTAATATCTCCGTCATTATAATAATTTTTTTTATATTTCACCCCAGCGACCAAGCAATCATTTTTATATTCATATATTAAATTATAGTATTCTGTTAAGTTAAGCTCTCTATTTTCTCTTACATTAAATGATAAGGAATTTGCATCATTAAAGATATATTTTGTTTTATTTTCAATTATATTATTTTTACCGATAGCACCACTTTCTTTCAAATAATCAAATTGAGTTGTAAAACTTTCATATTTCATTTTAGCAATCAAAGAATTATATTCAAATGTATCTAAATCTTCAGTTAATGAAAAGTTGTAACCTAAGGAAATACTTTTAATTGGTCTAAAATTAAACTGTCCAAATATATTTGAAGTTTTTTTATTCAATGTACTATTGGTGGGTATATTTTTTTCTTCGTTTAATCTAAATACTGAAGCAAGTTTAAAATCAATATATTCTTCTATTTCACTTAATTCATTTACTGTATTTAATTTTTCTTTTTTAAAATTTAAACCTATTGTTATGGATTCTCCACTTTCAAAAGACTCGTCCATACTCAATCTATTTTTATTAAAAATGTTATTTATATCAATTCTTCTTTCAAGAGTATTATTGTCTCTCATTTGATGAGGGCTTAACCTCAAAGATAGTTTTGGCTCCAAAGTATTAAAGGTAGATGAGGTTTTGTTTATCAATGGCAATGAAGCATTAAACGTGTATGCACTCATTAATCTAGAATGAAGATTATCTTTATATTCAGGGTCATTTTTTCCGGTTGTATTGACATTTTTTAGAGAAATATCAAAATTTGTTTTAATCCCACTATCCAATAAGGTATTTATTGATGAATAATTCAAATCATTAAAATTTTTTGATGTGGTAACATTTGTGTCCCTTAGGGTGTTATTTCCCTGAGAATTTAAATTAAAACTTCCCTTGACACTCTCTAAGAAAAAATTTTTTGAAAAATTATAAGAAGGTAATACATATTGATATCTATCATTGTTAGATCCTTCTAACGTTTCATACATTTCAAATGAGGCAGCTAAATCATAATCCTCATGTTCTAAATCTAATTCAATTACTGACTCAAGAACAGTATTGCTAACTGGTATGATAGAAGATTCTAAATTAAATATTTTTAAGTAATTATCATTAGTTGTTTTTTGATAATTAACTTTAAGCATACTATTCAGATAATTATCTAATGATAAATCTACCTTTGAGCTAGCAAACATATGCGCTCTAGTACCCCCTTTATCATTACTATTTGAGTCATGACCGTTAACAAAGCCAAAGTCTAATATAGAAAGTGATTTTTTTGTTTTTTGCCTAAATTCATTCTGAAGCAAAAATTTATTATCGCCAAATAGTTGTGGCTTAATTGTTATGTCTTTGTCATCAGATATTATATAAAAATAAGGAGTAGATACAGAACTGCCAGTATTTTGAGAGCTACCCAGATCTGGTGTTAAAAAACCAGTTTGTCTTTTTACACTTGGGTCAGGGTGAAAAAATTTAGGAAAATAAAAAACTGGAAAATCATAAACTTCTAGCCAGGCATTTTTATAGATTATTTGTTGTTTATTTTTATTATGTTCTATTTTCTCTGCAGATATTTTCCATGGGGGACATTTGTCAGTTTTTTTACATGATGTAAAAACACCCTTTTCAAAAGAAGTTATAGGTCCATCACCTTCTGCTGAAACAGCAATAATTCTTGGGTCATTTTCATTATTTCCAAATATATCCTTATGCAAAAAAGCTGAAATATCTTTTGCTAAAAATTTATTATCTTTTAGGTTGAAAAAACCTGTCCCAATAAAAAAATTATCACCTTTTGTTTTGTTATTTGTGTTCATTGAAACCTCTATATTTTCACCTTTTAGAATTTCTTGATTTATAGAGTACTGAAACTTTTTAAGTTTATATTTATTTGAGTTTTTATCTGTAATAATTGTATTTTTGTTAGAAGATAAAATCATTTTATTTTTAAGAAGGGTAATATCATACCCATCAATTGTGTATTTATCTGAAATTGTGATTAATGTTTTACCCTTAGTAGAAATTTTTTCTATATCTTTAAAATAAGATATTGTTTCAGCATTTATAGTTATATTATTTTTAAAATCATAAAGCTGGACATTGCCATTTGTTTTAAGTTGATTAGTTTCTTTGTAGTATTCAAAGTTGTCAGAAATTAATTCAAGCTCTGTATCGACTATGATTTTACCTCTACTTTTTCCTTTATAAATTTTTCCATTATTAGTAATTTCTAGAGTCGACACTTCAAAAATAAACTCTTCAGCCATAATCGATTTAGATAAAGTTGAATTTAATAAGATTAAAAAAATTACGATAAAAAATTTATTTTTCATTTAGTTTTATTATAGAGGTGAAATTTATTATTGATAATATAATTAATGGTAAAATAATTGAAAGAAATAATGGGATTTTTTCATTAGTACCCAATATATTAGAAAAATAATTTATATAATAAATAATTACTGATAAAAAAATCCCATATGTAATTGTAAAAAAGGTGTTTTTACCATAACCAATATTGAGCATAATAATTGCTGCAAAAATAGTTATTAACGACAGGTAGATGGGGTAAAAAGTAATTTTATACAAGTGAGAATTTAAATCAATTACCGAATAATTTAGAGATTTGTAGCTATTTTTTAAATTAATTAAATCAATAATAGTAAGCGAGTATAGATTTGAGAATAAACTGTTAATTTTTTTTAAATCAAAATTGGACTTTAATTTTATTTGGTCTTGAAAACTTGACTTATCATTTTCTAAAATTTTTGGCTTAATCACTACCCATTCGTAAGATGAAATGTCAATTTTATCACTATTTATAATTCTTAAAATTTTAAAATCTTTATTAAATTGTGTGATTGAAACATCCAGTAAAAATTCATTATCAACTTTATTGGCATTAATTATGTTTATTTTGTCATTAACTTCATCTTTAATCCATAATCCATTTTCTGTAATAACAGCTAGATACTTGTCATCATCAGTGTAGCTATTTTTAATCAATAAAAATGAATTTTTTAAAATAGAAGAAATATTATAAAAGATAATAACAAAAACTAACCCTAAAATAAATGAATAGATACCTAAAATTTTAATAATCTTGACATTATCTAAGCCATTATATTTAAAAATCTCCAATTCATTATTCTCTATTAGTTGCAAGAAAAATAATTGAGCTGCTAATAAAAAAATAAAAGGGAGTATTTCAAATACTATAGAGGGTGTATTTAAAAATGATAAAAAAACAAGATATAAAAAATTGAGATTTTCATCTTTAAAAAACTCAACTTGTTCAAAGGTATTTAATATAAGTATGATTATAAAAAAAATAGTAAAAACTTTAAAAAAACATTTGTTGAAAAGACTAATCAAAAATTTAAGATATGTTTTCATATTAGTTTGTTCTAAGAAATTTTAAGAAAAATATATATATTATCAAAATAAATAATATGGGTAAAATTATCAAAATTAAATTATGTATTAAATTTGTATTAATTAATTTTGAAGATAGTTCCAAAAAAACAATAGATAAAAATCCCAAAAGATAAACCTTAATTTTAATAATATTGAATAAATGATTACTTTTAGACTTTAATATTAGTAAAAGTGAGATAGTCATTAAAAAAGTAATATACATGGGCTTTATCAGCCTTGAGTAGAGTTCTTGATGAATGTTTTCTAAGTTATCTGCACCACAGTTTCTATCTAAAATAATTTTAGATAAATATATTTTATTGGGTGGTTTATGAAATATTATTAAACATTTTACCAAATCTTTTGTGGAAGTTTCTTGTATTTTTTTTGTTATGGTTGTTTTAGTTGAAAACTTTGAAATATTAAAATCTGTTTTTGAAAATTTAAATTTAGAAATTCTTCCCTTTATCTGGTTAATAGTTTCACCTTCCTCTAAAACTAATACTTTTTTGTTATCACGAATTTCAATTTTGCCCTTTTTTGCAAATGTGATTTGAGATGATTGATTTGACTTATCGTTTAAAAAAATATTTTTAAATTTTCCATTTTCATCTCTTTCTTCAAAATAAATTGTTAGGTTTTCTATAATATCAATAAATTTTTTTGGTTTTAATATGCTTTCGAAAAAATCTAAATCTGATGAACGAATAAAGGACCTAGCTTTATCTTGCATATAGGGAGTAATTAAAGCATTTAACAATATGCTTATAAGCACAAACCCAAAAGAAAATTTTATAAAAAAATTAATAAAATCTATTTTTTTTATCCCGAAATTCCAAAATATTACTAGCTCATTTCTATTTTCATATTTCAATATTGTGTAAGTAAAAGCTAAAAATACAGCAAAGGGAAAAATTCTACTTACAATTTTTGGAAAACTAAGAAGTGTATAATTAAAATAAACCAAAAACCCATGTCCGTCCTCTGTAACAAAATCTAAATAATTAACAGCCTGCAACACCCAAATAATTATACTAATAGTAAATAAAATTAATAAGAAAAACCTTGTATAATCTTGAGCTAGTCTTCTGTATATGATTTTTTTCATTGAATTAAGATTTTTAAACTCTTATATAGCATTCAACTTATAAGGAGTGTATTTAAAATTTATGTCTATTAAAATTAATTATTTAAACAAATTAAGCAATAAAACTTCAGTCAATGATGTCTTTTTTACTGATGAAAAATTCAATATAAGTAGTCTAAAAAATTACATTTCAAACTCAGAATTTTCTTATATATTTGACTTACTAAAAAATAGTGATTTAAAAAAAGACTTACTTTCTTTTGAAGTTAATTCAAAAAAAACAGTATTTTTAGTGTCTATTAAGAAAAATATAGAAATATCAGATATAGAAAATTTGGGAGCTAAATTTCATAGTCATATAAATTATGATAAGCAAAATGATTATTCTATAAATTCTGATACAGCAAATAGCAAAATAAAAAATTTTGTAGGTTATTTTCTACACGGACTGAAATTAAAATCATATGAATTTAATATTTACAAATCAAAAAAGAATAAAAAAAATGTTTCCATAAATGTTATAGGAAATAAGAATAAAATATCTACTCAAGATTATTTAAGATTTAAAGCCTTAGAAGAGGGAAGTTTTTTTGCAAGAGACCTTGTTTCTGAACCAGGAAACATTCTACACCCAGATGAATATGCAAAAAGAATAAATACACTTAAAAAATTTGGATTAAAAATAAATATATATGATGAAAAAAAATTAAAGAAATTAGGAATGAATGCTTTACTAGGTGTAGGACAAGGAAGTATTCGAGGATCATACCTTGTAACGATGGAATGGAATGGAGCAAAAAATAACTCTAATCCTTTGGCTTTTATTGGAAAAGGAGTTTGTTTTGACACTGGAGGTTACTCACTAAAACCAGCAAAGTTTATGGAGGATATGACTTATGATATGGCAGGCTCAGCTACTGTGGTGGGCTTAATGAAAAATTTAGCTATAAGAAAAGCAAAAATAAATGCTGTTGGTGTTGTAGGGCTTGTTGAGAATATGGTGAGTGGAAATGCCCAAAGGCCTGGAGATATTGTAAAATCTTATAGCGGCAAAACAATAGAGATATTAAATACCGATGCAGAGGGTAGACTGGTTTTGGCTGATGCTTTAACCTTTACTGAAAAAAAATTTAAACCTAAATTTATGGTTGATTTAGCAACTTTAACTGGTGCTATTATAGTTTCATTGGGCTCTGAATATGCCGGCCTATTTTCAAATGATGATAAACTATCAAAACAATTATTAGAAGCAGGTGACAAAGTGGAAGAAAAATTATGGAGAATGCCTTTGCATAAAAACTTTGACAAACTCATAGATTCAAAAAATGCAGATATGCAAAACATTAACTATGTAGGTGGTGCAGGATCTACAACAGCAGCACAGTTTTTACAAAGATTTATTTTAAATAAAACACCTTGGGCCCACCTAGATATAGCTGGTATGGCATTTTCAAAATACGGTGGTGCCTTAAATTCAGGTGGCGCTACTAGCTATGGAGTAAGATTATTAAACCAACTAATAGAGGATAATTATGAGTAATACTGAGCAAACACTATCAATCATTAAACCAGACGCAGTTGAAAGAAATTTAGATAATGAAATCAAAGAAATTTTTATAAATAAAGGTTTCAAAATCGTTAAAGATAAAAAAATCCAAATAGCAAAAGCAGAAGCAGAACAATTTTATAAAATTCATGAAACAAAACCTTTTTATAATGATTTATGTGCCTATTTATCGTCAGGACCAATAGTTGTGATCGTACTAGAGAAAGAAAATGCAGTTTTAGGAAACAGAGAGTTAATGGGTGCGACCAAACCAGAGGATGCTGCAGAAGGAACTATAAGAAAAAAATATGGAATTTCTATTGATAAAAATTCTGTACACGGTTCTGATAGCGTTGAAAACGCTAAAATTGAGATTGATTTTTTCTTTAAAGATTAATTAAATATTTTTTTTATAGCTGCTGGGAAGAGCTTATACTCTTGTCTTAAAACTTTCTTAGCCAAAGATGTGGGGGTATCTTTTTTTGAAATTTTAACTTCCTTTTGTAGAATTATTTTCCCCGAATCAAGCTTTGCTGTTACAAAATGAACAGTACAACCAGCAACCTTATCTTTATTTTGTATAGCTTTAATATGGGTATCAAGCCCTCTGTACTTCGGTAGTAAAGAAGGATGTATATTGATTATCTTTCCACTAAACTTTTTAATAAAATTTTTAGATAAAATCTTCATAAAACCAGCAAGACAAATAAATTTTATACTATCTTTATTTAATAAATTTAATATTTTTGCTTCAGTAATTGTAGAGTTATTAAAGCTTGATATATATTTTTTGATATTAAATTGATTTGAAAATCTTAAGCCTTTGGCTTTAGAAGTATTAGAAAAAATTAAATCTATAGATATAGGTGAATTTTTTATTTTAGAAAATTTTATTAAATTTTTTAAATTACTTCCAGTTCCAGATATAAAAACTGCTGTTTTAATCTTTTTAAGACCAGTCAATTTTA
>Ga0308001_10000893_pt1 | contig 13763 bp, 12 predicted proteins | sample Neamet5_FD_203167 | JGI IMG/M metagenome (GOLD analysis project Ga0308001, IMG submission 203167) | Marine microbial communities from water near the shore, Antarctic Ocean - #5 | ecosystem: Environmental > Aquatic > Marine > Unclassified | place: Southern Ocean | collected 2014-06-04
TTGCCCAGAGTGCTGCAATCACTTTTAACCTGCTTTTATTTACTTATTGCTTGCTGTCATCTAAGTCATTTAGTGAGCCCATGGCTGTGGTGTTGAAACCGCCATCAACATAAAGAATTTCCCCGCTGATACCTGATGCAAGATCTGAACAAAGAAAACTTGCTGCATTTCCCACTTCCTCTATAGTCACGTTCTTTCTTAAGGGCGTTTGGGCAGCATTATGCTGCAACATTTTCCTGAAACTTTTAATGCCTGAAGCGGCGAGGGTTCTAATAGGACCTGCTGAAACAGCGTTCACTCTTATGCCCTCAGGTCCTAGGCTCGCGGCGAGATAGCGTACGCTTGCCTCTAGGCTTGCTTTAGCGAGACCCATCACGTTGTAATTGGGCAAGCTGCGCATTGCGCCTAGGTAACTCAAGGTAAGTATTGAACCGTTTCGGCCGCGCATCATGTCATGGCCGGCTTGCGCCAGTGCTACTAGGCTGTAAGAACTAATTTCGTGTGCAGTCAAAAAACCTTCGCGGGTGCTTACGTCAACGAAATTGCCGTCAAGCTCGTGCGCAGGCGCATAGGCAAGGCAATGAACGATGCAATCTAGGCCATCCCAATGGGTCCCTAGAGCTGAGAATAACTCAGCAATTTCACTGTCATTTTGTACGTCGCATGGAAAAATGAGATTTGAATCCCAAGACTTTGCAAACTTTTCTACTCTGTCTTTGAGCTTTTCATTTTGATAGGTAAAAGCTAGCTCAGCGCCTTCCCGGTGCATAGCTTCCGCAATTCCCGATGCGATGGATAGCTTGCTAGCTACCCCTAAAATCAAAACTCGCTTACCTGTTAAAAATCCCATATGACTTCCCTTTGTCCAAGTGTTAAGTGCAGATTTTACTGCATTTTTACCACTGTGTGCCTATTTGATTCCGTGCATGAAGTGTTTTAAAAATGGTACTAACAATATTGCAAACAAACCTGCACCGATGCTGTACCACCCTGCGGTTTCATAGACATCCATATAGGCAGCTAGAGCTGCAGCTGGATCGGTAACTTCACCGCCCACGGTGTCAGATCCTGTCATCGCAGCAATTGTTCCCGAGACATAGTTACCCGCAGCGGAAGCAAGAAACCAGCACCCCATCATCATGCCTACAATAGAGGGTACCGAGAGTTTAGTTGTCATAGACAAGCCCACCGGTGAAATGCAGAGCTCTCCTGTAGTGTGCATTAAGAATAGTAGTACCAGCCAAATCAGCGCTACTTGTGTTGGATCGGTAGCTTGTGAAGCACCATAGACTAGAAACAGAAAGCCGAGACCTAATTGTATGAGTGCCATCGAGAATTTTAGGGGAGTAGAAGCTTCCCAGCCTTTCTTCGCTAGATAGATCCACAGTAAATTAAACAGCGGGGCTAGGGTGATAATAAAAAAGGCATTCACTGACTGGAATATTGCTGCAGGCAGTTCATAGCCAAAAACTACTCGATCTATGTGTCTATCTGTCATCAAGTTGATAGAACTGCCGGTTTGTTCAAATAAAGACCAGAAAATAATTTGATAGCTCATTAAGAAGAGGCATACCAGCAACCTATCGCGATCCAGGGGGTCACATTTTGTAAATGCATAGACAATTGTTATTAAGGTCATTACGACCAGTGAGGCGCCTACTAATCCACCAACAAGTGCGCGCTGCTGCATTAACTGCCAGCAGACAAGAACGCCAACCAAAGTGAGAAGATAAATCATTTGTTCTCGGTTGATGCCTGCAATAATTTTCTCTTTGAGAATTTCGGGCCGCTTTGGTTTGCCTGCTTCTCCGAATAAATGATGGCCCTTTATAAACACTACCAATCCAGACAGCATACCGATACCGGCGGCGCCAAACCCCCAATTAAACCCCCCATATTGTAAAAGAAACCCGCAAATAATGGCCCCCAAAAAAGCACCCAGATTGATGCCCATATAAAAAAGTGTGAATGCACTGTCCCGGCGAGGATCACGCCTCTCATACATAGAGCCGACAAGAGTTGAAATATTCGCTTTCAGAAACCCGACTCCCATGATGATAAGGGCTAGGGATAAGTAAAAGGTTTGAAGAAAAAATGAATCTCGCTGAACTTCGATGCCGTTTGCGGTGACGATTTCTATTGCCGCTGCACCCTCTATTGCCATTCCTGCATGGCCTGCTACCAACAAGATCGCCCCTAATATCACTGCCTTTACTGGGCCTAAATATCGATCTGCGACAATGCCGCCGAGAACAGGGGTTATATAAACTAGTGAAATATAAGCTGCATAGATTCCGGCCGCGGACTGATCAGAAAAAAGAAAGTGTTGGGTTAAATAAAAAATTAAAAGTGCCCGCATACCGTAATAGCTGAAGCGTTCCCACATTTCGGTAAAGAAGCAAATTACAAGCCCTCTAGGGTGACCTAAAAAATCGTTATCTTGTTTTGCTATTGCCGCAGTTTTTGTCATGTTAATTAGTTCCTGATTCAGGAGGGGTGAGTCGAATTTGTTGCCCTGGATAAATTATTTCGCCATTGCTCAGGCTATTCCAATTCAATAAATCGCTGACGTGATGGCCTGACCGTCTAGCGATTAAGGCTATTGAGTCGCCGCGTTTAACAGAATGGATTCGTCCAAGAGCGGAGCTAACTTCGGTAGGTATTTCATTGCCGATTCCGATGTTCCTGGCAGTATTAAGTTGGAGATTAAGTAGCTGTCCTAGCCGAAGAACGGAGCTCATTTCAATTCCGTTGAGCTGCGCAATTTCTGATGACTTCAGATCGTACTTTCTCCCGATTTTCCAAAGATTATCGCCGGCCCTGACCCTGTAATTATAAGGGGGAGACGAAAATGAGGGTTGGTTTGGCAAAGCAGATTTTTGCTCTAAACCAAATCCTTTATTTACGAGCTGAGAAGCTGAGTTAATATTTCTAGGTATTAGCAGGTAGTCTCCTGCGACAATGACTGATTCAGGAATACCGTTTACCTGCTGTAACACGTCCACCCGAGTGTTAAGGCGGTGAGCTATGTGACCGAGGGTGTCGCCAGACTTAATTTCATACCTGTCCCAGGTTAAAAATCTGTCTGGATCTGCTTGAGCGATCGACTCTTTTAATAGCTGCGCATTGACTATGGGTACTAACAAAGATTGAGGTTGGTCCGGGTGAGTGGCCCATTGCAGATAGCCTGGGTTTAAGTCTCTGAGTACCTCCTGGCTAATCCCTGCGAGGGAAGCGGCTTGAGCCAAATCAATTTGGCTGCCAATATTGACGAGCTGCAGCTGTGGTTTATTGGCAATTGGCGGAAGTTCCAAGCCCGCCGTGTTGCCTTTATTGACGGTTGCGGCAAGAGCTAATAACTTGGGCACATGGGATCTGGTTTCCGTTGCTAACGGTAGACTCCAAAAATCTAATGTGTCCATGTCCTGGCCGCTACGTCGTATTGCTTTTCGAACATTGCCGTCGCCAGTGTTGTATGCCCCAACAGCCACAAGCCAGTTTTCTGAAAACTGATTGTGGAGGACTGTAAGATAGTCCAGCGCGGCGGCGGTCGAGACTACTGGGTCGCGTCGGCCGTCATACCACCAGTCTTGTTGAACCCCAAAGCTTCTGGCTGTTGATCCTATAAACTGCCACAGCCCAACAGCATGTTGCTGAGAATAGGCATTTGGGTCGAATGTACTTTCAACAATTGGCAGCAAGGCGAGTTCTAAAGGGAGACCTCTTTCTTCGAGTTCTTGGATTATCTCAAAGAAAAAAGGGCTTGCTCGCTCAGTCACCAAGTCAAACAGCCGCTGATTAGTCGAATAGTTGTCTATATAAGCTTGAACACTAGGATGATCATAGTGGTCTTGTAATTGAAAGCCCTGTCTAAGTCGCTCCCATAAATCAGTTACCGGAACTACAGTTGGCGGCTTGCTGGCTATGCTCGGAGGCTCTGGTAGAGGAGCAGCAGCAGCTGCGTCGATGCTTTGGCTTTCCCCGCGCGGCGGTAACTCCGAGCTAGGGAGGCTGGTTGGAATTTGGCAACCCGAGAATACTGCAGCCGTCAAAAACAGGCTGCAGTGACGTTTCAGAATCTTAAGAGGAAAAATCATTTAGCTGTCGTGAACGCGGTCTTATAATCCATCTTTCCAAAGCCTCAACTCAGTGAGGGTATCAAGCCTGGAATTTAATTTGCGGCCAGCGTGAGTCTCCACCGATTTCTTGAGAACATCATCGTCACAGCGAAGGAACGGATTAGTTCTTAACTCTTGAGATATTGTGCTGGGCAGAGTGGGTAGGCCGAGCTCTCTCTTGTATTGCTCAGATATAGTCCGAAATCCGAGGGCTCCGTTTAGAGGGTCCACGGCTTTAGCGAAGGCCAGATTCGCTAGAGTGTATTCATGAGTGCAGTAAACTGAGGTTTCTTTAGGTAAGTCAGCAAGTTTGTCCAGCGATGCAGCGATCATTTCAGCTGTGCCTTCAAATAAATGTTCGCAGCCCGCGGCAAAAAGTGTATCGCCACAAAAAACCAGGGGTTCTGATGTACTTTTTGAATAGAACGCTAAATGATCTAGTGTACGCCCGGGCACTTCAATAACAGTAAAATTGCAATCGAAAAGCTCAATTGAATCATTTTCAGTAACGAAGTCGGTTATTCCATCAATGCCTGAAGATTTCGGTCCGATGACCCTCGGGTTATGGTCCTTTTTAAGCTGCATCAGCCCACCAACGTGGTCTGGATGATGATGAGTAACGAGTATATCTGTCAGCTGTAGCTTATTGAGTTTTAGGTATTCTTGAACAACGTCGGCATCGCCAGGGTCGACCAGGCACACTTGGTTCGATTCTGCGCGGTGAATAGCCCATATATAGCTATCCATAGAGGCGGGGATTGGGTGTATTTTTTCTATCATAGTGATCAAATTCTCATAAAAGCCACATAATAGCTGGACTTCAGCGATTTACAAGCAATGCGCAGTCCTGCGTTGCGAGCATTTCTGGTAGAAGTCCAATGAGAACGTTAGAATCCACCTATGATGTGTGGCATTGCATGTTTCGTCTTCATACGAAACATAAAAATAGAGTTTTATGGCGAGTGAGTAACAGATGAGTTTTTTGTCAAAACGAGAAACTAGACGACGATTGCTGCAGGGCATCGACGATGCAGATTCAATGTCTACGTTGCTAACTCAGTGGTTTCAAACACCATTAGGGCAGGTTACGCTGCAATTTGAGAGGATTGCTGCAAAAGCTATTGTAGAGCGTATGTTTGGCTACCATATATTGCAAGTCGGTGGCAGTGAAGAACACCTATTGATTAACGATAGCCCCATCAGCCACAAGATACTGTTTTCAGCCAGTTACCGGCCTGGTGGAAAGAACGCAGTGGCTGATATAGAGCAGCTTCCTCTTGCTAATGACAGTATCGACGCGGTGGTTGTTCATCACGGTCTGGATTTCACCGAAGATAGCCATGCGCTTCTGCGCGAGGTAACTCGCGTGCTTCGCCCGGGAGGTCAACTGCTCGTCATAGGCTTTAACCCCTTAAGCCAATGGGGGCTAGTGCGGTTGTTTAGGCGCAGGTTAGCAGTGCCTTGGAGAGGGCGCTTTATTGCTAGGCATCGTTTAATGGATTGGTTTAGGCTTCTGGATTTAAAAATAGATCAGTCGCTTACTGGACTTCATTTTCCGCCTCTTAATTTTTCTTGGCTATTAAGTAAAGCTGAAAGACTGGAGGAAATGGGCAACAAATTTGGAAGCCCTTTTGGTGGTGTTTATCTGATTTCCTGCGTTAAGCAAGTTGCTCCTCTCACCCCTATACTACCGAATTGGAAGCCTGTTCGATCAAAACGCAGAGCTGTCTCCGTTGGGGCGGTTAAAGTAGGTGATAATTTCAGAAGTAAGCTGCACTAGCGGAATCTGCTGCCAGTGGTCAACTAGTGCTCGCCTAGTTGATCGATATTAAATGGGCCTAACACTGAAAACCTAGTCAACTATATCTACTGATAATACTGGCTTAGGGTATTGTTATAAACTGAGCGGAGCAGCTAGTGTTGAACAATGTTTGTAAGCAAACTTTAAAGGTTAACGGCCGCCACCGGTAATACAGAGAAGACGCCCGAAGTGAGGCTGTCTAACGAATTTAATAAACCGACAATGCAAGCTGACAAGCTTGAGTATAAACGAGAAGATATAGCTGGCTAACTAACCACGCTGTGAAAGATGACTATGAGACAAATTGTACTAGACACAGAAACCACAGGGTTAGACCCAAAGCATGGGCATCGAGTTATTGAAGTTGGCTGTGTGGAAATAGAAAACAGAAAGCTTACAGGGCGGCACTTTCACCGATACTTAAACCCTGAGCGCGATATCGATGAAGGCGCACAAGAAGTTCATGGATTGACGCGAGCTTTTTTAAGCAATAAACCCTTGTTTAGGCATATTGAAAAAGAGCTTATAGAGTTTGTGAGAGGAGCTGAATTGGTTATTCATAATGCGCCTTTCGATATTGGTTTTTTGGATAGTGAATTGGCCTTGGCTAACTCAAATCACAAGGGTATGACTTCACTTTGCGGCGTTTTAGATACTTTACTTTTGGCCAGAAAAAAACACCCAGGACAACGCAATAGTCTTGATGCACTGTGCAAGCGCTATGATATTAATAATAGCCAGCGTCAACTGCATGGGGCGTTATTAGACGCCGAGATATTAGCTGACGTTTATCTTGTTATGACTAGCGGCCAGTCGAGTCTACTGTTAAAAGAAGACGCTGATGAGGTGACTGAAACTCAGCATAGAATCAGAAAATTTAATCCGCAAAGGAAACAACTCTTGGTTCTTAGGGCAAACGCTCAAGAGAAGGCGGCGCATAAGAAGCGGCTCACTGATATAGCTAAGACAAGCAATGATTTCTGTGTTTGGACACAGATGGATATGGAGAATTAGAAAAATGAGAATAAATCCCTACCAGTTGATTAGGCTATCGATATGGATGTAATGGCCGCTGCAAATATATTTCCAACACATAACGAGCTCACTGAAACCGATCAGTTTATAGTTTTTTTTGGTGAAAGATTGGCGACTCGGCAGACTAATTTTCTTTGGAACTTAAGCGAAATTAATCATCTGCTGGGCGGTGGCGATAAGTTGATTTTTATTGATGTCTCAGCTGATGGCTCTTACTATTTATTACAAGTGGACGAGGATCCCACAGGCTCTTTAGGTGCAAATTTGCAATCACTGCGATCGCTGTTATTTAGCCAGAGTGAGCTTGCTTTCACCCTGGCAGGTAAGGCGGCCCAGCTTATTGACTGGTATGGCAGTCACCGTTTTTGTGGTGCCTGCGGAACCGAGACCTTGAATCATCCAGAGCAACGGGCAGTTATTTGCCATTCTTGCAAGAGGCACTACTTTCCCCGAATTAACCCCTGTGCAATTATGTTAATTGTAGATGGAGATAAAATCTTGCTAGCTCGTAGTGCACGTTTTAAAAGCAATTTTTTCAGCTGTCTTGCAGGGTTCATGGAAGTCGGAGAGACCGCCGAGGAAACTGTAGCCCGAGAAGTGAGAGAAGAAGTTGGGCTGGAGATTGAAAACATACGCTATTTAAAGAGTCAGTCCTGGCCTTTCCCGTCGCAATTAATGTTGGGCTTCATTGCTGATTATAAGTCTGGCGATATCGTTCCTGAACCCGGCGAGATTGAAGAAGCTAACTGGTATCACGTTGACGAATTACCGGTAGTTCCGTCCGCTGACATCAGTGTGGCTGGAGAGTTAATACAATATTATGTACGGCAAGTGCGCGGGCAAAGTTAGAAACGAGTTTTATTTTTTATTAGTTTGTTTACCCATGTGGATAGGAGAGTTTGTTTGGAATTTTTTATTGAATACGGCATGTTTCTTGCCAAAGTCGCTACGATGGTTGTCGCGATAGCTATTGTGATTGGGATAATAGCGTCTAGCGGCAATCGGGGTAAGAAAAGTGGAAAGAAGGGTAGCATTAGAGTTACTCAGGTAAACGATCACATTGAAGAAATGCGTGACAGTCTAAGAGAGGGGGTATTAGAACCTGAAGAGCTTAAATTGCTTGATAAAGTTGAAAAGAAACAACATAAAGCTGAGCTTAAAGCGCGTAAAGCACAGCTTAAAAAAGAAGCTAAAAGCACCGACCAAGACAGTGCTGATAAGACGGAACCCGAACGCAAAAAACGCGTTTACGTTCTTGGGTTTAAAGGGAACGTATCTGCTGATGCGGTTGAATCATTGAGAGAAGAGATAACTGCAATATTGTCATTGGCGACCCCGCAAGACGAAGTGATCTTGAATTTAGAGAGTCCTGGCGGCATGGTGCATTCTTATGGGCTAGCTTCATCGCAGCTGTTACGAATTAAGAACCAAAAAATCCCACTCACCATCTGTGTCGATAGAGTGGCTGCGAGCGGTGGTTATATGATGGCCTGTTTGGCTGATCGCTTGGTGGCGGCTCCTTTTGCAATCATTGGATCTATCGGAGTATTGGTTCAGTTGCCTAACTTTCATAGGGTGCTTAAAAAGAATGATGTAGATTATGAAATTATTAGCGCCGGTGAATTTAAAAGAACCTTAACTACATTCGGTGAAATCACACAGAAGGGTAAAGATAAAGTTCAGGAAGACGTAGAAACTATCCACGATATATTTAAAAAATGGGTAAAGGATCATCGTCCCAGTGTTGATATAGATAAAATAGCGACAGGTGAAACTTGGGTTGCGATGCAAGCCAAGGAGCGTTACATGGTAGATGACATTAGAACCAGCGATGAATGTATTCTGAGCGCTTGCGAATCAGCGGATGTATTTGAAGTTGAATTTGAATTCAAAAGATCAATACAAGATAAGCTAGGCTCGGCTTTCGAAGGCGCCGCGAGCCGATCTGTTCTAAAGTGGTTCGAAAAGTCAACGCAGACCAATTATCAGTAATAGTGCGCGGCTATAACATTAATTATTTATAGAGTGATCAAATAATCGATCCATCTGCAAAAGGTGGTTCATTCAATAGGAAGCTGATTTTGACAAGTTTTAAAGCATATCAAGTAAGTGAAGTTGAAGAGAAAGTGTTTAAGGGTGCGCTAGTTGAGCGTCAAATTGATGATTTGCCGGAAGGTGATGTAGTAATTGAGGTGCATTACTCCTCAATAAATTATAAAGACGCACTATCCTCCAGCGGTAATCGCGGCGTAACTCGTACCTATCCACATACCCCTGGAATCGATGCGGCTGGCATAGTCACATCGTCAAGTTCTGATGATTTTAAAGTTGGTGATCAAGTTGTTGTTGTTGGTTATGATTTAGGAATGAATACGCCAGGTGGGTTTGGGCAATTTATTCGGGTGCCTGCAGACTGGGTTATTAATTTGCCTGAATCTATGAGTCTTAAAGAAAGTATGATTTTGGGTACCGCTGGGTTTACTGCTGCACTTTGCATAGAAAAATTGCTGCAAAATGGTGTTGAACCCAGTCATGGGCCGGTGCTTGTGACAGGTGCAACAGGCGGCGTTGGAATTGTTGCCGTCTCTTTACTAAGCAAGCTTGGGTTTTCGGTGACGGCCAGCACTTCGAAAGAGTCAGCTCATGAATTGTTGAAAGACTTAGGCGCGACAGAGTTAATGGATCGAAGTGAGTTGAGCGAAGAAACGACTAAACCTATGCATAGAGAGCAGTGGGCTGCAGCGGTAGATGTGGTTGGCGGTTCTACTCTCTTTAACGTCGTTAAGTCACTTAAATATGGGGGCAGTGTCGCTGCTTGCGGGCTAGTGCAATCTCCGATTTTTCAAGCTTCGGTGCTGCCTTTCATTTTGCGAGGGGTTAATTTGCTAGGGGTCGATTCAGTTTTTCTACCTATTGAGACCAAACGGAGAGTATGGGAGAAATTAGGGGATCAATGGAAATTAGAAAATCTAGATGCTCTATGTACTGAAATTGAATTCAGTAATCTAGACTTATCTTTAGCAACAGTATTGAAAGGTGGAGCTACTGGCCGCTTTGTTCTCAATTTGAAAAGCTAGTCGCGACGTAGTTTAGGATTGCTTGCTATTGGTGTTGGACAATACATAACTACAATATAGGACGAGACTAAGAAAGTAACGATAGCTGCTCCTTGAATCACCAAGGATGCAGCTTCTCCTATCATTCCTGAACTGGTGGCTACAAATGCTATAAGTAGGGAAAATTCACTAATCTGCCCTAACCGCAATCCTGCATCCCAGGCTAGCCGACTCCTTTCACTGAATCTGCGTAAAAGAAACTGAAAGACCACGGGTTTTATGATGAGGGCAAGTGCCGCCAAAACTAAAGCAGGTGCGGCTATTTGCTCGATCAATCCAATGTTGAATTGAGCGCCGAGGGAAAAGAAAAATAAGATCAGGAAAAAATCTCGAAGAGGCTTTAAACTCACAGCGATATACTGAGAGATCGGATTAGTGGCTAACGATACGCCAGCTATGAAAGCGCCAATTTCAGCCGAAAGCCCAAGGCTTGCCGCCAGTTCTGCAACCCCAAGACACCAACCAATTGCCAATAAGAAAATGTATTCTTTAAAATGGTCAAAGCGTGCAATGAGTTTTATGAGCACATAGCGGGTTGTCAGATAAGCAAACAAAATTAAACAGGGGACAGCAATCAGCATTTGCAGTGCTCGTGACTGCTCCACGTTGCCTGAGTCTAGAAAAACTAAGATGAAAATAGCGATGAAATCTTGCATCAATAGAATCCCAACCATCAGCTCGCCCATATGCTTTTGGTGCAGGACGGTTGTAGGAAGCAGCTTAATTCCAATAATAGTACTAGAAAATATCATGCCGAAGCCGATTACTAGGCTTTCTGTTAGCGAAAAATTGAATAAAAGTCCGGTTGCTACACCCAATGCTACAAAGATTAATGAGCTTGCTACGGTGACGAGGAATGTCTTTTTTAATGTGGCAATAAGGTTCTTAGGTTGCATGTCCAGACCCAGCAGGAACAGCAAAAAGATGATTCCAAATTCGGCGATATCCGAAAGCAAGGAGGCGTCAGAAATAAATGCAAGCCCAAAAGGCCCAATAGCAATTCCTAAAAATATATAGGCAACAAGTAGCGGCTGCTTTAGAGACAGAGCCACCGTTGAGAAAAGGGCGGCCCCACTAAAAATAAGGAAAAACGGGAACAGTAATGAATCATGTTCCATGCTGTGCACCTTGCAGTATTATTCGAATTGCTTAAGACTATACGGAGCTAACGTCGTCTAAACAAGGGAGTTGGCTGGGCGACGGTTGCCTGATAGTTCGTAGCAAAGTCGTCGAACGCTTTCAGGCAAAGTTCAGGATCTTGATCATGTCGTAGACTAAAAGAATTAAAGCCGCACTGAGACAGGTAGTACAACTGGTCACGTAAGATATCTCCTACGGCACGTAGTTCGCCATGATAAGAAAAGTCAGTGCGTAATTGCCTCGCGCTGCTGTATGAGCGTCCATCGGTGAAGACAGGAAAATTCAGGGCTATAATTGGAATCTGAGCTAAATCAGAGTTAATCATACTTGGGGTTTCATCGCTATCTAACCAAATGCCTATAGCACCGCCGTAAAGCGCTATTTCTGCAGTGTTTTCAAGCCAGAAAGTAAGGGGGACAATAAAATTCTTACCGCGAACTGCTTCCAGAACCTCTGGTCCGGTGGATTCCTTCAACAATGTCCAGTTGTCAGCAGCTAAGACTCTGTCTTTAATCAGCTTTGACATAAACTTTCTCTTTGAAAGGATCGATGCCGACTCGATTGTAGGTTTCTATAAATTTTTCGCCGTGTTTCTTCTCCGCCTTATAAACATTCACTAACTTTTCAACAACGCCAGGAATATCTTCTTGGGCGAATGCGGGGCCGATAATTGAACCTAAACTAGCCTCGTGACGGGACGACCCACCTAACGAGACTTGATAGAATTCTGCTCCCTTTTTATCGACTCCCAGTATGCCTATATTGCCTACATGGTGATGACCGCAAGCATTCATGCAGCCTGAAATATTTATGCTTAACTCACCTATGGCTTGCTGTTCTTTTACATCGTTAAATTGTCTCTGAATCGATTCTGCGATAGGGATAGATTTGGCATTAGCTAGTGCGCAAAAATCTCCGCCAGGGCAGCAAATGATATCTGAGAGTAGGCTTAAGTTAGCGCTAGCCAAGGCATTAGATTTTAAGGCGGACCAGAGTTCAAAGAGCTGTTCTTGGTGAACATCAGCCAAGACCACATTTTGGTCATGACTTACCCTGACCTCACCAAAGCTAAACTCGTCAGCTAGTTCCGCTAGTTTTTCAAGTTGAGCGTCGGTTACGTCTCCCGGTGCGACGCCTGTTTCTTTAAAACAAACGGTGACTATAGAGTAACCGGGCACTTTATGGTCATCGACATTTTGCTGATGCCAGCTTGCAAATAGTGCGTTTGATTTTAAAGATGAATCTAAAGTGTCAGAGTTGCGGTTAAACGTTTTATACGCCGGTGGTACAAAAAACTTCGCACAACGATCAAATTCAGCTTGGTTAAGTTTTAATCTTGAGGTGTCTAGAGATTGCCATTCATCCGTGACCTTCTTGCGAAAGGCTTCGATGCCAGTGGCTTTGACCAGTATTTTAATGCGGGCTTTGTATTTGTTATCGCGCCTGCCTTCTCTGTTGTAAACGCGAAGGATCGATTCTAGCGCAATCAGTAAATCTTCTTTTTTCACAAATTCAAAAACTTCTTGGCCGATTACTGGGGTTCGACCTAAACCGCCTCCGGCGAGTATTCGAAAGCCGGTCTCACCAGTTTCATTTTTCTTAAGATAAACGCCGATGTCATGCACCTGCGTTGCCGCTTGATCGATCTTGGTTCCGCATACGGCTATTTTAAACTTCCGAGGTAGGTAAGCAAACTCTGGGTGAAAAGTTGACCACTGTCTAATGATTTCACAATATGCTCTGGTGTCCTCAAGCTCTTCTCGAGCAACGCCCGCGAATTGATCGGTTGTGGTATTGCGTATGCAATTGCCACTGGTCTGTATAGCATGCATTTCCACTTCGGCGAGATGACTTAATATATCTGGCACATCCGCCAAGTCTGGCCAATTGAACTGAATGTTTTGACGAGTGGTGAAGTGTGCGTAGCCTTTGTCGAATTGTCTCGCGATATGCGCTAGTTTTCGAAGCTGGGCAGAGGATAGCATGCCATAAGGCACAGCAATTCTTAGCATTGGAGCGAGACGCTGAACATATAAGCCGTTTTGTAGGCGTAGAGGAAGAAATTCAGCTTCGCTCAAACTTCCTGATAAATACCGGTTAGTTTGGTCGCGAAATTGGTTAATTCGGTCCTCAAGCATTTTGTGGTCATAACTATCGTACTGATACATACAGGTATCTCTCAGCTTATTGCGACTGACATCAGAGTTTATGTTTGATGATTATGCACTCTATCAAACATAAAAGTCAGGCAAGGTTAGGGTTCAATAGTTTACTCACTTCTTCTAACGGTCTTCCTTTTCGTTGGGCAAGATCTGCAACTTGATCTTCTGAAATTTTACCCACTGGGAAATACTTGATGTCTGGGTGCGAGAAATAAAATCCACTGACGCTCGCTGCTGGCATCATTGCGAAACTTTCTGTTAACTCTATGCCAATTTCTTCATTGGCATTTAGCAGCTTGAACAACGTCTCCTTTTCGGAGTGATCGGGACAAGCGGGATAACCAGGGGCAGGGCGAATGCCTTGATACTTCTCTGTAATCAGCTCTTGGTT
>Ga0308001_10000896_pt1 | contig 13749 bp, 12 predicted proteins | sample Neamet5_FD_203167 | JGI IMG/M metagenome (GOLD analysis project Ga0308001, IMG submission 203167) | Marine microbial communities from water near the shore, Antarctic Ocean - #5 | ecosystem: Environmental > Aquatic > Marine > Unclassified | place: Southern Ocean | collected 2014-06-04
AACAAGGGTAAGTATGCAGTTTTAAATTTGGATATGTAGCATTGTAAAAAACAGGACTGGACATTAATACTTTTCATTAGGGTGTAGGTTTATATTTTCCAATTTAGCCAAAATAAAGTTATCAATAGGATTGGCTATTTTTTCCTTTAGTTTCACGACAGGTAATTGGGGAATTTGTGGTAAAAGAAATGCCCAATGCTTTTTGTATGGCGCCCCATGATCGATCCACTTTATTAACAATGCCTTTTCACGTTCTGTAAGTTTTAAATGTGATTCAGGTTGAGGCGTTGGAAGAACTTGGTATCGATGATAATACAATAATATTTTTCTATTCTGACAATGGGGGCATGGCCGCAGCCAATGTTGGTAATCCCAAACGCATTATTTCGGCTGACAAACAGGATTGGGCATTTTCAACATCAAACCTACCGTTACGAGGTGCAAAGGGCTGGCTCTACGAAGGTGGAATTCGTGTGCCTTTAATTGTAAAATGGCCAGGCAAAGGGAAACGTGGAACCGAGTGTGCTGTCCCAATTACAAGTATCGATATGTTTCCAACAATTTTGAATATGGTTGGTGCAGCAGAAAAGATTGGCAAGGATAAAGAAGGAGTGGATATTTCCCCACTGGTAAAAGGGGAAGCTATGGAAAGAGGTCCCATCTACTGGCATTTCCCACACTATAGCAATCATGGTATGCAAAGCCCTGGCGGTGCAATTCGCGATGGAAATTACAATTTGCTGGAATATTTTGAAAATGGAACGGTACAATTGTTCAACCCCAAAAATGATATTGGCGAACAAAATGACATATCGGAAATTGAAATTGAAAAAACCAGAGAACTTAAAGCAAAATTACAGCAATGGCGTGAAGAAACAGGAGCACAAATGATGACGTCAAATCCTGATTACGATTCATCCGTTAAGGCTGATGAGTTTTATAAATATAAGAATTATTAATCAATAAAATTAAAACGAATGAAAACATAAAAATTAAGCCTTTTATCGGCAATCTTATTTTCTGTATCTGTGGTAAATGCAACAAACAAAACAAAGATTCCCAAAGAAGTTAAAATCTCGAAAACATAGTACATGTTGCTGATTTGGCGAGAAAAGTGATGTTAGAAACTCCCCACGTAATTCTCAATGGAATTGGAGTGGAACAGTTTGCTTATGAAAAAGGTTTCTTAAAGACAAATCTTCTTACGAAAGAAGTGGAGGCCAAATGGAAAGAATGGTTAAAAACTTCTAACTATCAACCTAAAATAAACATAGAAAATCACGACACTATCGGGATGTTGTGTATTGATAAAAACGGTGACCTTTCTGGTGCATGTACTACCAGTGGTTTGGGATACAAAATGCGCGGACGTGTTGGCGATTCTCCAATCATTGGATCGGGATTGTTTGTTGACAATGAGGTGGGAGCAGCCACAGCAACGGGAATGGGAGAAGAAGTTGTTAAAACCGTAGGAAGTTTTTTGATTGTTGAATTGATGCGTTCTGGAATGAGTCCTCAAGTTGCTTGTGAGGAGGCCGTCCAAAGAGTGGTGGCCAAGCAAAATAGGGAGCCATCATTTCAAGTAGGTTTTATAGCGGTCAACACCGCTGGAGCAGTTGGCTCCTATAGTATTCACTCAGGATTTTCTTATACGTATTATGAAAATGGGGAAGCCATTAATAAACCCTCAAAAAGTATCTACAAGACTATTTAGTATAATTAGTGATTTTTTTTATTTCTACCCAAAAAGGAAAAATCTTCTTATTTTTAATTAAATAAAAAGGCATAAAATCATATGCTCCGGCGGGTAAGTAAACATTGTCGAATGAGATTGTTCCTAAACTATCTCCTTTAATCTTCTTTTGATTAATGACTCCTTTGGTTTCTAAAAACATTCTCCCACCAGATGCAACGGGTCTTATGAATTTAAAATTTATTTTATAATAACCTTTATTTCCATTAACAGACCAATAGGAGAAAAGCTCTTCTTGATTCCATACGCCACGTTCTCCTCCGGCATCATTTCTATTTAGGAATATTGGATTTTCGTGTTTACTTCCAATAGTTATTCTTGGAGGGGATACGAAGTTTTTTGAATTAATTAATTCAGAATAAGTCTCATCCATTTCTAATTTAAGATTAGCAGCTATTTCAATATTTTGATCAATTATATTAGCCCTTTCATTGGGGTCTTTCGCGATATCGTACAATTCAAAATCACTAAGTAAGCCATCAAAATCTGTCTTTCCCACCAATTTGTAGTCCCCCCTCTGTAGGGCCATGTTGTTGTACAATTCGGGGTATTTTCTTGTCCAATAGGAATAAAAACTACGTTCTTCAACCCATCTCTTCTCTATCAAAGTTAGTAGGTTTTTCCCATCGATTTTCCTGTCTTTTGGAAGCGGTGCGTTACACAATTCCGCTAGGGTTGGAAGGAGGTCGATATGGGCTGCCATACCTTCTATATCTTTCGGTTTCTTAAATTTTGCTGGATATTGCAGGTAAAAAGGAACGCGAATACCTCCTTTGTATACACTAGATTTCCTCCCTTTCATGCCTCCCACATATCGTATTTGTTGGGGCCCATTGTCCGTCATAAAAATAATAATCGTATTTTCTTTAATCCCTAATTCCTCTATTTTCTTAAAGAGTTTGGCCAAATTATCATCAATATTGGTCACCATGCCATAAACCTTTCGGGCAGCTTCTTTGTCTTTCTCAGACATCTCAATACCATACAGGTCATCAGAATTAAAGCCGCTTAAGGGATCAAGTTCTTTGTATAATTGATAGTACTCGTCAGGAACCTGAAGAGGCGTGTGGGGGGCATTAAACGACAAGAAACAAAAGAAAGGTTTTTCACGATTTTTTTGAATAAAATCAATAGCGTTGTCTGTGAAAATATCAGAGCAATAACCCTCGTAAGATTCTGGTTGATTGTTATGCCATAAAATGGGATCAAAATAACTGGTCTCTTTTTTAAAGTAATTGGTAAAATCTCCAACTTGACCCATTCCTCCAGCCAGGTGAATCAATGATTCATCAAAACCCTGATCACCGGGTCGGGAAGGATAGTTGTCTCCGAGATGCCATTTTCCAAAAATTCCTGTAGCATAGTCAGCTTGCTTAAGCATTTCAGCAATTGTAACCTCTGAATCCGACATGATAGCGCCACCATTATAGGTATCTCTGATTCCAGTTCTTAAAGAATATCTTCCAGTCATCAAACTCGACCTTGTTGGGGCACAAACCGGAGAAACATGAAAATTATTGAACCGAAGACTTCGCTCAGCAAAAGCATCAATCGTGGGGGTGATGATGTTGGGATTCCCTGTGATTCCTAGATCTCCATAACCCTGGTCATCTGTCATAATAAGAATGACATTAGGCTGAATTGTTTTTTCGCAACCGACAAATGCAGCTAAAAGTATGAGTGCAATCCAATATTTATTTTTCATTTTTACAGTTTAATTTTAACAGTGCTTCCCTGAAAGCTTCCCTCTGGTAGGGCAACTAAAAAAGTACTTAGACTGTTTTCTTCATTCCATAGGGTTTTGAAACCTTTCCCTTCAGTATTAATTTTATGATTAATGGAAAAACTTATTTGAGTCAATTCACGGTTGGGGTCAGAAACAGAAACCTCTTTAATCGTATTTTTATTCATTTTTAGCATTACAATTCCGGGTGCATGACATTTAAATTTTAATGCTTCGGAAATTTTAATTTCACCCGCTTTGTAAAAAACCATTTGAATGATTCCTAGATTAGTATTTTTTACTGCTTGCAAATAAGGGGTGTTGGACAGGATCTTAATGTTATTAAAAGTTTTTTGTTTATCAATTTCATTTAGGGCTCCGGGTTTGACGATATATTCATAAGAAGCATCACTTGGAGATTCTCCGTGATTTATCCAGGTCTTAAAAACAGCTAATTCAACTGTATCCTTTGAAGAAGATATTTGCTTACTGATTCTCCACCATGACCCTTTGGCAATGTCATTTTTTATAAATATCGTCTGATGCTTTGGGAATAGGTAAGTAATATTATCATGATGAATCCAGTCGATATCACTAAGCGTTTGCTCTCCTGATTTTAGGATTTTTATTTTACCTTCAGCAGAAACAACAACTTCACCTCGAAGTAAAGATTGATTCAGAGTGGTATTAACTTCATTTTTCATTTTAGTAGAAATTCCAGCGCCGAGACAAACATATTCTTCCTCGAAGAAAAACCAAGATTTTCTTGCAACCAACGGATCGTGAGGACTTTTAAAATCAAATCCAACGACTCCATATTTTCCATCGGTCACTGCTCCCACAAAATCCATAGTTCCTATTTTTTTAATAGTATTGTGGTTTGGGAGTTTTTCTTTCTGAACGATTGTCGCTCCTGGAATTTTCATGTAGTCATAAACCGGAGAAATGTCATAATATTCGTCTCCTTTTGTGACAATATGATTGGCGCCGTCCCCCCGATGATGATTTAATATCCCTTCACTGTTATAAGGACTTTCCATATTCATGTTTCGAGAGGAATACATTCTGACAGAACTAAAGAAATTGGGTCTTTGAAACGAAAAATGTTCTGAATTCCAATAAAAAGTAGCATGAGAAACTGTGGGCTTTTGAATCGTATTATTTCTCAAGTCCATTATCTCCTTCAATTCTTTAGACCGATAATTTGAAATCTGAAGAAGTCTTTCGACAGCATCCGTAGTATAAGGTTTTACACTTCCTTTTCTTGAAACACTTCTGTTCTTAGCTGCAAAATCAGGAAATTTACCATAGACTGCAGTCTTACATACCCCGTCTAAATAATAATCAATAATAATATTTATTTTCTCTTCTGAGAAGGCGTATTTTGTTTTTCTAGTAAAATAGCCCCACTCGATAAAAGCCAGGGAGTAACTCAGTCCGTAGGATAAAGTGTTGTTTACGCCATCTGTTCTGTGATGGAAACTGTTGTCGTATTGCAACCCCCTTCCGTTGGCTCGACTAAATTCATTGAATCCACCAACATTATTTTTTGAATACGTATAACCGTATTCACTTCCTGTCCATTCAACAAACTTAATTTCATTTTCAATGATGTCGATGATCTTGTCAAATTCTAAATTATTATTCAAGAATAATTGATTTTTTGCAGCAATAGAACTAACTTTAATCCTGTCTCCGCTGGGTCTTGCTCCTCCTCTATTGATGTTAGCCCTTGAGATTATTTCCTGAGATTTTTTGACTAGTTTTTCTGAAAATTCATTCTCCATTAGCAACATTAAATGAGCTAAATCAGTAGGTGTTCCTATTTGATTATTCCACCAATTATCCCCTATAAAGTCGTTTGAACACCAAAACCCCAATGTTTTGTCAAGGATCTCTTTAAGCCTCTTTTTATTGTGATATTTTGATTTAGAGTTTTTAAAAGCAATGGCTAAATTAACCATATTACTCGTATGAATTCTGTTGTCGAAACCTTCGCGAGAAACATCCTCATAGTTTATATTGGGCCATTTCTCACCATCAAATTCCTTGATTACCTTTTCTAAATTATTGAAATTGATTTCTTTATTGATAAGGTTGAGGTAGATTCTGTTTTTGATTAATGTTAAATCATTCCCTTGAGAAAACACTGAGGATAAGGAAATAAGAAACAATAAAAACCAAAAGGATTTCTTGGATATTAATAATTTGTAATACATTGATTTTAGATTAAGGACTATCTAAATATATAAAAAATCAAATGATTATTTTCAAATCTATATTTTGAGAGCTGATTTTTGAAATTAATGATTAACTTAAAATTATCAGTGAGGTAGTTTGTCTTTAAAGTATCCATAGGTATAGGAGCCTAATATTGCGCTGGCAATAGAAACTAAAATTATTGAAAACCTTTTACCTACCAAAGTAAACATCGGACCAGAGCTCGAAACAGTCAGTGCCCATTCAAAGCCAAAAATAATCCCATCAAGTAGGTAACGAGTCACTCCCTTCTTTTTGGGTTGAAATTGAATTTTATCTCCGTATATTGACCTTAGTTGTTTGTATTTGACGAGCTGAATCATTATTACTCCAATAACAACAGTAGATCCTATAATGCCATAAATGTGGAAGGATTGAAAAACGAAATACTTCCTGAATTCTGTACCAAGAAATGGATTTATATTTTATAATGCCAAAGAGTATTCCTATTAATAAAAATTTAATGTATTTCATCTGTTAAAAATTAAAAAGGACTGGAAATATAAAATATGTCATGATCAAGCCACCAATGAAAAATCCTACTACTGCAAATAAAAGAAGGTAATTTAAGATTCGATAAACCGCTTATTGCATTTCCTGAAGTGCAACCTCCAGCCTATCGGGTTCCAAAACCTAACAGAAATCCTCCCACCACAATGATTATAAAACCTTTGAGGGTTAGAAGTTTTTCCCAGTTAAATTCATCTTCGGGCATTAACCTACCTTGAAAGGGAATATTCATCTCTACCAGGTCTGCGATCTTACTTTGACTTAGCCTCAATGGTTCATAATTATTGAGAAAATTTGAAGAAATGTACCTCCAATAAAAGCGTCTAAGATGAAGACTAAATTCCATATCTGTTCTTTCTAATCGAAATCGAAAAAAGGCACTTTTTTACCCGCACCTCCGAAGGCACATAAACTTCGTAAGTTACTGCTGACTCCAAAGTAGCCTCCTGATCAAAGCAACAGAAACATGATTAAAGCAATTAAAGGGCCAGAAAGGAACAATGGCCAAGGATGTAAAATATATTCTATTATTATAATTATGTTGTTTCCTAGTTCAAATTTTGAGGATTATTTACTGGATTTTTATAAAGTAGAAGGACAGACATAATCTGATTTTGGAATTTCAGTTTGCTTTAAAGCCTGGTACCCTCCTTGGATGTCGATCAGATTATGAAAACCTTTTGACTTTAATATTGAAGCGGCAATCATCGATCGATACCCACCAGCACAATGCAAGAAGAATTCTTCTTCTTTAGGAAATTCTGAAAGGTGAAGATTTAAATCATTCAAAGGGATGTTATTAGATTCAAGAACGTATTCAGATAAATATTCACTTTGCTTTCTAACATCAAAGATTTTACTTTTCTTTTTGTTGTAAAGGGAAAGGAACTCAGCAGTTGGAATTGAATTGACAGTATCAATTTCATTTCCCTCTTCTTCTTTCCAAGCTTCAATCCCTCCAGATAAGAAACCCAAGGTATTGTCAAAACCAACTCTCGAGAGTCGTGTGACGGCTTCTTCTGCTCTGCCTTCAGGGACAACTAGTAAAATTGGTTTTTCTACATCCACAATCAATTCTCCAGCCCAGGGAGCAAAGCCTCCGTCTAGTCCAATGAAAATACTTTTAGGAATGTGTCCAGTCGCGAAATCAATTACTGACCTTACATCTAGAATTAAGGCTTGAGTTTCATTTGCAATATTTTCAAATTCTTTTACATTGAGTGCTTTTGAGCCATTCTTTAATACAACATCTATGCTCTGATAACCTTCTTTATTTAGTTTTACATTCATTGGAAAATAGGAGGGAGGAGGTACGAGGCCGTCTGTCACTTCCTCAATAAACTCCGCTCTGGTCATGTCAGCCCTTAAGGCATAATTCATTTTTTTTTGATTTCCTAAGGTATCCATTGTCTCTTTCATCATGTTTTTACCACAAGCTGATCCGGCACCATGAGCAGGATAAACAATAACGTTATCCGGTAGTGGCATTATTTTATTCCTTAGACTCTCAAAAGCATATCCAGCCAAGTCTTGGATGGTAAGTTCTTCTCCTTTTTGTGCCAAATCTGGCCTGCCAACGTCCCCGAGGAATAAAGTGTCTCCCGTAAAAATCGCGTGTTCTTTTCCGTCTTCATCGAAGAGTAAATAAGAAGTGCTTTCCATGGTATGCCCTGGCGTATGCAAAATCTTAATTGTCAACTTCCCAATTTTAAATTCCTCTCCATCCTCAGCAATATGAGCTTTAAAATTTGGATTTGCATTGGGTCCATAAATAATTGGCGCTCCTGTTTGTTGCGCTAAAGTCAGATGGCCACTTACAAAATCAGCATGAAAATGTGTTTCGAAAACAAACTTAATTTCAACATTAGCTACCGCTGCTTTTTTAATATAAGGTGACACCTCTCTTAATGGATCTATGATGGCTGCTTCTCCATCGCTTTCAATATAATATGCACCTTGCGCAAGACAACCCGTATAAATTTGTTCAACAATCATATTTTAAACTTTAATTATAAATTCCATTATAAATATAAATACTGCCATTAAAGAAATAAAGTATCCAAATCCTTTTTTTAATTTTTCACCATTAATGCGTTTGCAGAGAAACATCCCAATTAAAATCCCAATTATCGTTATACTGCTAAAGGATATGATAAAGTACCAGTCAATCGTCATGGTCAAAGCATCTCCTAGAAAAAATCCCGACAAAGATTTTATGGCAATAATAATTAAGGAGGTTCCAATTGCTTTTCTAATTTCTAGGTTTGCTAATATAACTAAGGCTGGGATGATCAGAAACCCACCCCCTGCTCCAACAAAACCAGTTACAACACCAACAATCAAACCTTCTAGTGTGATTAATTGATAATTGTATTTTATTATTCCTGTACCCCCTTTTTTTTCATTTTCTACGATCATATAATAGGCTGCAAAGAGCATCAAGAGGCCGAAGAGCCCAAACATTCCCATGCGGCGAGTGACTTCAAAATCTCCCATAACAAACAGTTCATCTGGAAGAATTGGGATAACAAAATGCCTTATTAACCAAACTCCTATGATTGCTGGAACACCAAAGATTAGAGCTATTTTTAAATCAACATTGTTTTTTTTGTACTGCTTTATTCCGCCAATTAAGGCTGCTGTTCCAACGATAAATAGAGAATATGCGGTGGCAATTTTTTCATCATAAGAAAAAAGATATGCCAATACCGGTAAAGCTAAGATAGAGCCGCCGCTGCCAATTAAGCCTAAAGAAATCCCAATTATTAATGCCATTACATAACCCAAAATTTCCATAATTTATTTGTAAAACAGTTTTAGGTTAAAGCAACATACACTTATTAATGCAGTCAAACAAAGAAAGAATCTGTCTATCGGCAATGGTATAAAAAACTTGTTTTCCTTGTTTTTGAGAACGCAAGATCCCGTTGTCTTTCATTTTGGCGAGATGGTGAGACATCATGCTGGTTTCACAAGATGCATTTATTCGTTCACAAATCGTAGAGACATCCAAAGGCTCCTGAGCTTCAAGAATTTCGAGAATTTCTAACTTTACTGGATGTGCGATCGTTTTAAAAATTTTTGCTACCGAATTTAGCTTATCGTTAGTGAAATTTCGTTGTGATACTTTCATACTGTAAACGTATGAATAATTTAACACTTATTAAAACAATAAGATATATATCCTAAAATATAATTAGCTATTAATATATTACATCGTCAAGTCAATAATTTGTATTTTTCAATCACTATAAAAAAAGTTGTTTTTAAATTAATTAATCATTTGAAAAGGTAGTTTTAAAGATAAAATACATCTATACATTTGGTCTTTTCGTTTAATTTATTGTTAAATAATATAATTCAATATTAAATTTGATGGCTAACAATAATTCAAACGTAAACTATAAATGAAGAATTTTTTTTAGGCTTTATATTTTTACGATTATGTTTTCATGTTGTGAAAGCCGTGGCTTATTTGGATATAGCAGCTTCTAAAGATTTCTTAGCTTCTGAGATGGTTACATTATGCAAAACATTGGAAGAAAAATTAGAAAAAATTGCTACACAAAGATTGTTAGCTAATTATACTAACAGTTTAGAGGCCTGGGCGATTGTTAGAGATACTAGATAATCAACTTCAGCTTTTATTGAATCAACTAATGATAATCTCATTGGTTTTGTTGGTGATCTTAATTGAGCTTATCCTCAAAGACTTCGATATGGTTCAGGTGTTTACAGTTCAAATGCTGCTAACGAAGAAAAAGCTATATCTACTTTGGGTTCTAGATAAGGTGGCCACTAAACTATGGTTTTCAAAATAATATTTCATAATATATTTGCATACCACTTCAAAAGAGGGCCTATATGCACTCTTTTTTTGACCAGAATCATCTCTTTAGTATAAATAATTTAATGAGATAATACATATATTAAGATCTTACTATATCTTATTTAAAAATTAACTTAAAATTAATTTTACAATAGAGTTTTAAGGCTATAGTTTAACATATACTTTATATGTTTTTATGGACAAGTGCCCCAGACGGGATTGTTTGTTTTAGAAAAAGATGAAAAATAAGAAGGGATGCTACTTATATTTGTAACACACCATTCTGTCAAACTTCTATTAAATGAGGTTGCAAATGTAAACATACTATTCATCTTACTTACCTTAGAAGTATTCCAGTTACCAATATTACCATTAAATGAATTGGCTTTATAAAACATATAAGACATGCTAGTGACGTTTGAAGTGTTCCAACCTCCAATGGCTTGATTAAATCTTGAAGCCCCTCGAAACATACCAAACATATTAGTGACATTAGAAGTATCCCAAACACTTATATCTCTATTAAAAGCAGTTGCATTATAAAACATACTCCTCATATTAGTAACGCTAGAAGAATCCCAGCTTCCTATATCTTGATTAAAAGTCGATGCAAAATGAAACATTTCAGTCATTTCAGTAACCTTAGAAGTGTCCCAACTCCCAATATCCTGATTAAAAGAAGTTGCATTTAAAAAAAGGTTTTTCATATTTGTGATGTTTGATGTACAAATACATGTAACATCTTCTTCCATAGAAATCATATCCCTTAGCTTGGCTTCATCCACCACAGTGTATACTTTTTCATTGACCTTAGACGTTTTACCAAAATTAGCATCTGGACATTGTATAGTAATACCGTTTTGAGCCAAAATTATTTTTTTTTCTGAAAAGTTTGCCGTAATACTTTTATTACCATCGATTATTATTGTAACTGTGCTTACACTCCCTGAAACGCTTCCTGTCCAACCAGAAAATTCATATCCATTTTTTGGTGTAGCGGTTATTGAGACAGAGGTATTAAGTTCATAAGTTCCACTCAATATGTTCAAACTCCCTCCCTCTGATTCAATAAGAATTAACTCAAATTTCTGCACAGTATTATCTTTACCACAAGCAAAGGTTATCATGTAAACACATACAAGAGTAAGGAGTTTTTTCATATCGAAAGTCTGCAAAATCAAATATAGTTAAAAGTCTAATGAACAAACAATGCTAAGTTTTTATTATCTGATTTTTTATTGGGTTTACGGGTATTTTGATATTTTTTTTAGTTTCAGTTTCTTTAAATTTGTATTATTACAATGTCAGTTACAACTATTATGTGAGTGCTTTAATCAAGATTTTATAAAGTAAATAGTTCTCAATGATATTTAATTAATCCAGTTTATCATTCAGTTTACTGCAAAAAAATAACCATTTCTGATTGCTTATTTAGTAGATAACTCATTCGAAATATCGAACATTAGTTTTATTCCAAGAAACTTAATTGATACTCATCATATAATGACTCTTTTTATGAAAAGTTCAACTTAAGTTTTACACCAAGAGATTTTTTAGAAACAATTTTAATAACAAGGACAATATCAAAAGACAAGAATTTACATCCATTAGTATGACCTTTATTCTTTATCTCAATCCATTAATATCATATCTCGATACAAAATTCCAAACCAATTCAGATGTGCTCTGACCCTGGTAAGTGGCGCTAAACCAAACATGATCTCCTCCTATGAATTTATAATGCTCAACAGAAACTGAGCTATCTCCTTGGTCATAGACATAACGTTCAATATTATTGTCACTTGTTATAGTAGGGGTTAAAACTGTATTGTTGAAATTAATCCAGTGGTCTAATGTACTTTGTGCAGAGTTCCAGTCATTGTTCCCATTATATGGTAGTACTCCATCAGATGTTCCGTGAAGATGTACTACCGGCATAGGATGATTTGTAGGTCCCGTACAATCTAACATTACTCCGGAAACAGATGCTACCGCAGCAATTAATTCGCTTTTATAATTTGAGAGCCCATATGCCATCATGCCACCGTTTGAGTATCCTGCAGCATAAATTCTCTCCATATCTACATTATACTGAGATGAGATCTCAGTTATCATGGATTCAACAAAACCAAAATCATCAGCATCACTTTTATTGTCTCCTCCTAATGGACAAGCGTTCCAATGAGATAAACCATCTAAACAAATACCTTGAGGATAGATTAAAATAAAAGTGTCAGCTTCTGCCAATGAGCGCATATCTGCTTCTTGCATATAATCACTTGCACTACCACCAAACCCATGAAAATTAAGCATTAGTGGAACAGAAGATGTTCCATCATATGAATTAGGTATGTATAAAACATATCCTCTATTGACACCATCGTGAACTATGGACTGTGCATTATTATTTGAGTAACATTCCTCCGGATTTTTATTATCATCTTCTCTACAACTACTAAGGATCATTAGTAAGATAGTAAATAGTAAAATTAATTTTTTCATCGGATTCTATTTTATATTTTCTATGAAACGACTAATTCTTTTTATTATTGTGCATAAATAAAAAAACGGCTACACTTTATAAAAGTATAACCGTTTTATTGTTTTAGTAGATAACTCATTCGAAATATCGAACATAAGTCTAACGCCAAGAGATTTTGAAAATACCTATTATTTGATTGGTCTCATTCAAAAATAATAATGAAAAAACTTTGTATTAAATGACTGCCAACGTTTGTTCGCGTATGGCACGTATCCCATAGGATGTGAACTATACCTTGTTGTGGTGTCGTTTTATGTTTCCATTTTAGTTGTTTCTGTATTCTGAAAAATAGGTTTTCCTTTTAATGCTTGAACTAATGTTGTGGTAGCAAGAACTGCGTAAACCAATGAAATAATTATGGTTACTTTTGTGTTTTTAAAGATATAAAAAGAAAGAAATGGGAGTAGTTGTAAAGCGTGCATTCCTATAAAGTGAGACACTCTTAAATCGCCTACCGTTTTACTCCAACCGACAATAAACCAGTTAGAATTATCATTGATTGCTCCTACGCTATGGTTCGTTCTCGACCCCATTAAAGCACCTTCGAAAGAAAAAACAACAAAAATGAGTATTCCAAAACGAATCGCCCAAATATAATAATTTGGTAAACCAGGAAATGTCTGTGTAAAAAACAATAAACCAATGTATGCTGTATAAAGTGTTACAATTGTAGCCGCTAAACCCATTAATGAATACAACATTGAATGCGTGGATGTACTTATATTGAAATGAGACATCTGACCTTGTGAGGCTTGATAAGTGATATATAAAAGTTCAAAACCAAACAAAATAATAACTACCCAGTTAAAAGGTGTTTCATTAAAATTTAACAAATAATGACAATACCAAGCCATTGTCCAAGCAAATAAACCTATTGAAACAGCAAATTTAAAGGGCTTAAACCAAGCGTTTACTCCGTGAACTTGGGTAGTTGTAAGTTTGGTTAAAACGATACATATTATTGAAAGAGATAAGCAGCACAAACCAAAATAAAACAAGGATTCATTCCGGATTTTTAATTCCTTAATAAAATTTAATATTCCTTCAATCATTACCTTATTGTTCTTTGTCAAGCGTAAACTTTGGCATAAAATAATTCAAGCAATAAAGCATTGCGCCGTATGTGAAAATAA
>Ga0308001_10000898_pt1 | contig 13733 bp, 12 predicted proteins | sample Neamet5_FD_203167 | JGI IMG/M metagenome (GOLD analysis project Ga0308001, IMG submission 203167) | Marine microbial communities from water near the shore, Antarctic Ocean - #5 | ecosystem: Environmental > Aquatic > Marine > Unclassified | place: Southern Ocean | collected 2014-06-04
GAGTTTCTTCTCTATTTTGATCGAGAACTTGTTCAGGCTCTTTCTTCACTTCAACGAAATCAATTGCCTGATTGTAGTTGGATTCCATCTCCTTCCAAGTATCTTTTTCAGCTGCTTCGGTGTTTTTGAGTACCGCCAGTTTTTCAAATAAACATAAAGCTTGATGGTATGTTTTTTCAAAATCAACCAACTCCTCTGTTGCAATAATTTCCTGAGCTATTTTTTTAAGTTCTTCTTGGATTTTATTGGGCATAAATATTTATTTTACAAACGTTTGTTTTTAATACCTTTGTTTTTCTTGAAAATTACAAAATGTTTTTAGAAAACCCCGTAAACCATAAAGAACAATTTGGATGGATCGAAGTGATCTGTGGCTCAATGTTTTCTGGAAAAACAGAAGAGTTAATAAGACGATTAAAACGGGCTCAGTTTGCGAAGCAAAAAATTGAAATTTTTAAACCCGCTATCGATATAAGATATGATGATGACTTGGTTACTTCGCACGACTCCAATCAAATTCCATCAACACCAGTTCCTGCAGCCGCAAATATTCCCATTTTAGCTGATGGCTGTGATGTGGTTGGGATTGATGAAGCACAGTTTTTTGATGATGAAATTGTTCAGGTCTGTAATGCCCTTGCCAATCGCGGGGTTAGAGTAATTGTTGCTGGTTTGGACATGGACTTTGAAGGGAACCCCTTTGGCCCGATGCCTGCACTTATGGCCACTGCTGAATATGTAACTAAAGTACATGCCATTTGTACAAGGACAGGAAATCCTGCTCATTACAGTTTCCGAAAATCTGATCTAAAAGATCTTGTTGTTTTAGGAGAAAAAGAAAACTATGAGCCCCTTAGTCGGGCTGTGTATAACAAGGCAATGAAACGTCTTGTTGGTAAAAAAGACACTGGGTCTGAAAATAAAAATAAATAACTCGCTTTTGAACTTCATTGAAATTGACTTAAAAAAACTTGAGCATAATTATCATACCATAAGACGTCTTTTGAATTCTGAAACAAAATTGATTGGTGTGGTTAAAGCTAATGCATACGGGAGTGGAGTAAATTCAATAGCTGAAAAACTAGTAGCATTAGGAATCGATGCACTCGCTGTTGCTTACACTGAGGAAGGCATTCAGCTAAGAAATCAAGGAATTAAAGGGCGGATTTTGGTTTTTTACCCACAAATCCAAAATTTTAAACTTTTAGTTTCCGCCGCTTTAGAACCCGCTCTTTACAGCAAAAAAAGCTGGCGAGCTTTTGAGAAAAACATCCTAGATCAGAAAAAAACAAGTTATCCTGTTCATATAAAATATAATACTGGTTTAAATAGAATTGGATTTAATCCCGCTGATTCCAAGTGGGTTCTCAACGAAATAAAAAAAGGTGCTTTTAGCATCAAAAGTGTTTATTCTCATCTGGGTGCAAGTGAAGAAGATCGTCCAAATGAATTTAGTGAAAAGCAAATAGTGCTTTTTAATAAAATAATGAGCGATCACAAAAAAAATTCTAAATCCGAAACTGACTTTCATCTGCTCAATACTTCTGGGGTATTTAATTATCCCGAATTACATTTAGACTGGGTAAGGTGTGGGATCGGGCTTTATGGTTTTGCCAATCAACCCCAATGGAATCAAAAGCTAAAACCAATTGGCAAACTTATATCTACCATCACACAAATTCACTCCATAAAATCGGGTGAAACAGTAGGGTACAATTGTGGTTGGACGGCACATGAAAACACCCGTATTGCCGTATTGCCCATTGGACATGCTGACGGAATTGCAAGACATTATGGTCAAGGCAATGGATGGGTAAGCATCCAAGGAGAAAAAGCACTGATTGTAGGAAATATCTGCATGGACATGATCATGGTAGAAATCAAAAACCTTCCCTGTGATGAAGGAGACGAGGTTGAAATCTTTGGAGCAGTTTATACTGCAGAAGTTTTTGCAGAAGAAGGAAATACCATCTCTTATGAACTCTTATCCGGTTTAGGGAAAAGAATAGAAAGAAGAATCATAAAATAAATATTTAACCTTTTGTTGCATATAAAACATTTTGTTTGATTTTTGATTAAATCTTAAGAGTTAATTGTTATGCTTTAAATTATCATTAATTTTATCAAAAATTCATAAAATGAAAATAGCAGTAGTCGGTGCAACTGGGATGGTCGGAGAAGTGATGTTAAAAGTTCTAGCGGAAAGAAACTTCCCCGTTACCGAACTTATTCCTGTAGCTTCCGAACGTTCAATAGGAAAAATAATTAGTTTCAAGGGAAATAATTATACTGTTGTGGGTCTTGCAACCGCTATTGAACTTCGTCCTGTTATTGCTCTGTTTTCTGCTGGAGGAGAAACTTCTCTTGAATGGGCTCCAAAATTTGCTAAAGCTGGAATTACAGTAATCGATAACTCTTCGGCATGGAGAATGGACCCGTCTAAAAAACTAATTATTCCAGAAATCAATGCATATCAACTCACAAATGAAGATAAAATAATCGCTAATCCTAACTGCTCTACCATTCAAATGCTAATGGCTTTGGCGCCACTCAAAAAAACCTTTGGGATCAAGCGTGTGGTTGTTTCAACCTATCAATCAATCACTGGAACAGGAGTTAAGGCAATGAAACAATTGGAAAATGAATATAATGATGTGGTTGGAGAAATGGCTTATCCTTATCCCATTCACAAAAATGCGATCCCGCATTGTGATGTTTTCTTAGAAAACGGCTACACTAAGGAAGAAATGAAATTGGTTCATGAAACTCATAAAATTCTTGACGACGATAGCATCGGTGTTACTTCAACTGCCATCCGAATTCCAGTTGTGGGGGGTCATTCCGAATCCGTAAATGTGGAACTTAATTCGGATTTTGAGTTAGCGGCTGTAAGAAAACTCTTAAACGACACACCTGGAGTTGTTGTTCAAGACAATCCGGACACCAATACTTATCCAATGCCGATTTATGCAAAAGATAAGAATGAGGTCTTTATCGGTAGAATAAGAAAAGATTTTTCTCAACAAAATACGCTCAACCTTTGGATTGTAGCTGACAACTTAAGAAAAGGTGCAGCAACTAATACAATTCAAATTGCAGAATATTTAATTAAGGAAGAATTAGTATAACTTCAAAATTATTTTTTGTTGAAGCTTTACTCCTAATATATTGATGAAACTCCAGAGCCATCAGTTGTGCTGTTAAATTGACGTCTTGTAGACTACTTTTTTCGATCAGCTGCCTAGTTTATTGTCATACCAGACCATGAATTTTTGCGATCTGTATAGATGCTCCATTAAATAAATGGTTAACAGTCCAAGGTCAAAATAAAATAATTAGAGTCCATTCCTAACTCATGGCATTTCTGAGATAGTTTTGCTGTCTTTAACTCTCCCTGTAGCAAATATAAAATAATGTCAGTAGTTCGATCAAGACAAAATAAGGATGAGGATCTTTTTGATGCACTTTTTTTATGATTTTTAAATTTGAGGAATTTAAACGTATGGTTTATTTGTAAATTAATTATTTATTTTTATGTAAAATGACGGTTGTTAATATTGTATGTGGTTAACAAAAGCATTAATTAATTACGGATAATGAACTTTTAACATAACTTTAATACAAAAATATTGTGCAATCCTAATTAATATAGTACAATATTAAAATGAAAACGTAAGGCGAAGAGTTAATAGCAGACAGCGTTAATGATTCTATGATAAATAAGATTATTTATTTAAGTCAAACAATTTGGAGACATGGCAAATGTTGAATTTAAAAAGTCAATGACCGAGCATTTCATCGAGGTCGTGAAATATCTTAAAATTAGTGGTCGGGTTAAGTCCAAGACAGAAATTGGTGAAATTATTGGACAGCCCTTGCAGGTAATTTCTAAGCTTTTGAGTGGACAGCGCATTATCACCTTAGAACAAATGCAACTGTTAATCAAAAACACTAATGTAAACAGTTACTGGTTTCTAACTGGAGTGGGATCAATGATCGATAACGACGACCACGAGCTAAATGAACTCTCGGTTGGTTATCAAAAAACCGAAGGATCCACAATAAATACAATTGGGATATTATTGCCTTTAATCTCAGCTTTAGAAGAAAAGATAAAAACCTTAGAACAAAATAATTCTATGTTTCTAGAACAATTGAAAGCTATTGTTGCTCAAACCAATACAAAAAATACCCTATTCAATTAATCCTTCATTGAAAAGGATTCCATAAATTTTGTTGTGTAATTTCCCGAAATATAATCTGGATGATCCATTAATTTACGATGGAAAGGGATGGTTGTGTTTACTCCTTCAATAACAAATTCATCAAGAGCTCTTCTCATTTTATTGATTGCTTCCTGACGCGACTGTGCTGTCGTAATGAGCTTTGCAATCATCGAGTCATAATATGGCGGAATCGTGTATCCACTGTAAACATGGGTGTCTAACCTTACGCCGTGTCCACCAGGAAAATGTAGGGTGGTAATTTTTCCAGGGCTTGGTCGAAAGTCATTGTACGGATCTTCGGCGTTAATTCGACATTCTATAGAATGCATTTTTGGAAGGTAATTTTTCCCTGAAATAGTGACACCAGAGGCGACAAGGATTTGTTCTCTTATCAAATCAAAATCGATGACCTGTTCCGTTATAGGATGTTCAACCTGAATTCTGGTATTCATTTCCATAAAATAGAAATTTCTGTGTTTGTCAACCAAAAATTCAACTGTCCCAGCGCCTTCGTATTTAATAAACTCAGCTGCTGTTACCGCAGCTTTTCCCATTTTATTTCTTAACTCTTTCGTCATGAATGGTGATGGAGTTTCTTCTGTCAATTTTTGATGTCTTCTTTGAATTGAACAATCTCTTTCTGACAAATGACAAGCTTTCCCATTTGAATCTCCAACGATTTGAATTTCAATGTGGCGGGGTTCTTCAATAAGCTTTTCCATGTACATTCCGACATTTCCAAAAGAAGCTGAGGCTTCCTGACGAGCACTTTCCCATGCTTTTTCGAGCTCCTCTTCTTTCCAAATAGCTCGCATTCCTTTTCCCCCTCCGCCTGCAGTAGCTTTTAACATTACAGGATAGCCAATTTCTTTGGCTATTGTTCCGGCAGAAACTAGCGAATCTATTAAACCTTTTGAGCCTGGTATTGTAGGGACACCTGCAGCCTTCATGGTTTCTTTAGCAGTTGCCTTGTCTCCCATTTGTTCTATCATACTTGCAGAAGCTCCGATAAACTTGATTCCGTGTTCTTCACAAATTTTGGAAAACTTTGCATTTTCTGAAAGAAAACCATATCCTGGATGGATTGCGTCAGCATTACAGATTTCAGCAGCTGCAATGATGTTTGAAATTTTCAAATAGGACTCGGAACTGGCCGCTGGGCCAATACATACTGCTTCATCTGCAAATCTAACATGTAAGCTTTCTTCATCGACCTTGGAATAAACTGCGACGGTTTTAATGCCCATTTCTTTACAAGTCCTGATCAATCGCATAGCGATTTCACCACGATTGGCAATTAATATTTTTTTGAACATTTTAAGTAAAATTAAGCAGGTTCAACTAAAAAGAGAGGTTGGTCGAACTCAACCGGAGAAGAGTCGTCAACTAAAATTTTAACGATTTTTCCATTTACTTCAGATTCGATTTCATTAAATAGTTTCATTGCTTCAATCACACAAAGAACATCTCCTTCTTTAATGGTGTCTCCGACCTCAACAAAAAGGGGCTTGTCAGGCGAAGATTTTCTATAAAAAGTCCCAATCATAGGGGATTTTATAGTAATTAGATTATTTGTATTTTCTTTAGCATTTTCTTCTGATGATTTTTCAGTAGATGTTTGATCTGATTTTACTGGGACCATTTGAGGCGCTGAAACTACTCCAGGCTGAACTGGTTGAAGAGAAGTGATTGAATCCGAAAAGTGCCCTTCTGAATTAGCTTTAATTGTGATTTTAAAATCATCTGTTTCTAGTTTAACTTCATGTGCTCCTGACTTAGCAACAAATTTGATTAGGTTTTGGATTTCTTTAATTTCCATTATTCAAAATATTTATATTATTAATATGCCCAAGTTAAATAGGCAGCACCCCAGGTAAATCCACCTCCAAATGCTGCAAAAATCAATTTATCTCCAGGTCTTAATTTTGATTCATAGTCAAACAAAAGCAACGGCAATGTAGCCGCTGTTGTATTTCCATAGTATTCAATATTTTTCATTATTTTTTCTTCCGGTAAATTAATCCTCCTTGCAATTGCATCGAGGATTCTTTTATTAGCTTGGTGTGGAACAAGATAATCTAATTTCTCGGGGGTAATATTATTTCTTTTAAGAATTTCTTCCGTGGCATTCGCCATCTCAGACACCGCGTATTTAAAAACCGATTTTCCATCTTGATGGAGGTTGTGTAACCCATTATTGAATGTTTCTTCAGAAGTCGGATACAATGACCCACCCGCCTTTATATTTAAAAACATTCTTCCTGATCCATCTGACCTTAAATACTCATCTTCCCAACCAAAATCGTTTTGAGTGGCTTCAAACAATACTGCTCCAGCACCATCTCCAAAAATAATACATGTAGATCGATCTGCATAATTTACAATAGATGACATTTTATCCGCACCAATGACCATTACTTTTTTGTAATGCCCAGAAGAAATCATGGCAGAAGCTGTTGACATCGCATAAAGAAAACCAGAACAAGCGGCTTGAAGGTCATAAGCAAAAGCATTCGTGGCACCAATTTCGGTAGCGACATAGGCTGCTGTTGAAGCAACTGGCATATCGGGCGTTATAGTGGCAACGATCAGCATGTCAATCGAAGTTGGATCAACTTGTTTTTTCTGTATAAGGTCTTCTGCTGCTTTTATTGCCATAAAGGAAGTCGCTTTGAAGGGGTCTTTAAGTATTCTTCTTTCCTTTATTCCTGTTCTGCTGACGATCCATTCATCATTAGTGTCTACCATCTTTTCAAGGTCTGCGTTGGTAAGCTTGTCTTCTGGGACAAATCCTCCTACTGCAGTAATTGCAGCCTTTCTTATAACTGAATTTTTATAATCCATCAGTAAATTACTTCCTGTGTGAGTTGTAAATCTTCATAGTGAAGATAATCGTTTTTTGTAGTAATCAAAATCTTTATTAATAAAAAAGCCCTTCAGAGTATGAAGAGCATTTATCATATAAAAGCAATGTTGATTATACTTCGACTACCTCGCTGCTGTCGATCAAAACTTTACCTCTGTAATAAAGTTTTCCCTCGTGCCAGTGAGCTCGGTGATAGAGGTGAGATTCGCCTGTTGTTGTACAAGTCGCAATTTGTTGAAAAGCAGCTTTATAGTGTGTTCTTCTCTTGTCTCTTCTGGTTTTTGATATTTTCCTTTTAGGATGTGCCATTTTAGTTCTTTTTTATTATTTATATATAATTACAATAAATCTTTTAATTTATTCCACCTCGGATCTATGTCTTCGGATGGTCTTTCTTGTTGGGGTTGTAATTCTTTTAGTTTATCTAATATTTCTGATTTAAATGTGCCATCTTCAATACCTGGGTGAACTCTTTTCTGAGGAATTGCCAAAACAATCATTTCATAGAGGTGTTGAGAGACATTTAACTCATAACTACCTTGAGGTAATATTAGAATTTCATCATTGTACTGATTTTCCTCGGCTCCAAACTTCACAACCAATTGGAATTCTGTATACAAGGGGAGGTCAAAGAGCTCTGTAGTAATGTCACATGGTATTTTCACCTTGCCTTGTGCTTTAAAATCAAGCGTAAGTATGGTGGGTTTTTTTTTAAAATTCAAAGCAACTTTTATACTTGCTTCATTAAAATCTAAAAAATCATAACCTTCAAAGAACGTATTGTCTAACTTATAGTCAAAGTGATGATGACCCTCTTTCAATCCTACAAAAGGAATTAAAAATGCTGAATCTGTTTTCATCTCTTCAACTTTTAAGCTTGCAAATTTATAAAAAAAAAGAGACAAATAAGGTTTTATCTGTTTTTTTAGACCTTTGCCTCTTTTCTATGGGAAAATATTTTCCTAGCCATAAAAATTGCTGCCCTAAAAGAGCCTATATCAGCCATCCCTTTACCAGCGATTTCAAATGCTGTCCCATGGTCTGGAGATGTTCTTACTTTATTTAATCCTGCAGTGAAGTTAATCCCTTCTCCAAAAGTAAGTGTCTTAAATGGAATAAGTCCTTGGTCATGATAAATCGCAAGAATTCCGTCAAATTGGCTGTGAGATTGATTGCCAAAAAAACTGTCTGCTGCAAAAGGGCCATAGATCAAGTTCCCATCAGCGAAAAGTTTCTCAATTACTGGGCGAATTATAGTGTCATCTTCTTCTCCTATAACTCCTTTATCTCCGGTATGTGGATTAATACCCAAAACTCCAATTTTAGGTCGATTAATTCCAAAGTCCCGCTGAAGTGACGTTTGAAGTTGCTTGAGTTTTTCTTTTAAAAGTTCCTCTGAGACCTTAGCTACAATATCTTTTATTGGTATGTGATCCGTCAAAAGCGCAACTTTTAAATTTTCAGACACCATAAACATCAGACTATTTCCCTCAAGTTCTTGAGCCAAATAGGAAGTATGACCTGGAAAGGAAAAGTTATCAGATTGAATTGTTTCTTTATTTATGGGTGCAGTAACAAGAACGTCTACCTCATTATTTTTTAAAGCCTGAGTGGCTTTTGTGAGAGACTCTAATGCCATTGCTCCCGCAGCCTTTGATGGCTGGCCAAAAACTAATTGTTCATCAGCGTCTTTAATGTTGACAACATTCAGTTGGGCCAAATGTGGTTTTCCTTGGTTATTAAGAGAAAATAAATTAGTGGTTAATTTAAAATGAGCTTTCTGTTTGTTGAGTAGCTTAATTGGCGAGAAAATAACTGGTGTGAAAAAATCAAAAATTCTTTTGTCTTCAAAAATCTTTAAAATAATCTCAATTCCCACCCCATTAGGGTCTCCCATTGAAATCCCCACTTTAATTTTATCGGACATCTTTTTTTGGTTTTTTTATTCCTAATTTTACAGCGTAAATATAATTAAAATCTACTGTATGTTTACTGGAATTATAGAGGCTTTCGGAAAAGTTGTATCACTCGAACATGAATTGGAAAATCTCCACATCACACTTAAGAGCAGCTTGTCAAAAGAGCTAAAAATCGATCAGAGCCTAGCCCACAACGGGGTATGCCTTACGGTGGTTAAAATTGTTGAAAATAATTATACTGTTACGGCCATTAAAGAAACACTTGATAAATCTAACTTGAATGATTTGAAAGTGGGAGATCTGGTCAATTTGGAAAGGGCTATGAAAATGAATGCCCGATTGGATGGACATATTGTTCAAGGTCATGTCGATCAGGTAGGATACTGTTCGGCAGTCGAGTTTAATGAAGGAAGCTGGGAATATTGGTTTGAATACGATTCTAAGCAAAAAAATATTACGATTGAAAAAGGATCTATAACCGTCAATGGGGTGAGTTTGACCGTCGTGAATTCCATGAAAAACTCTTTTTCAGTAGCTATCATTCCCTATACCTACGAGCACACAAATTTTAAAGCGTTTAAAGTAGGTTCAAAAATCAATTTGGAATTTGATCTCATCGGAAAATACATTGCTAAACTAAATAGAATATAAAAAGTCTTTTCCCTTTTGGTTTTTTAATTAACTTAGTCAAAACACTATAATTATGTCTATACTAGAGTTGTCCACAATTTTATTGTGTCTCGCTTCAATCTTTTCTCTCATTAATATTCGCTTACTAAAATTACCTCAAACGATTGGTTTAATGGTTTTAGCACTTATGTTGTCAGTAGTTGTTACGATTATTGGTGCTGTTTTTCCTTTTGTGTTTGAAACCGTTAATGAAATCACTAAAGAATTTGATTTTAGTGAACTTTTGGTTAATGTAATGCTACCTTTTCTTCTTTTCGCAGGAGCAATAAGTGTTAACGTTCATGAGTTGTTAAAAGATAAAGTAACTATTCTCCTTTTAGCTTGTTTCGGAGTACTGTTTTCAACATTTGCTGTTGGTACAGGACTTTATTGGCTTGTTAATCAACCTTTATTGGGGCTTGTGGACTTGGGTGTGGATTATATTGATTGTTTGCTTTTTGGCTCGCTAATAGCCCCTACAGACCCTATTGCAGTTTTAGCAATGGTTAAAAAAATGAATTTGTCTTCAATAACAGAAACCAGAATTGCTGGTGAATCATTGTTTAACGATGGTATTGGTGTAGTAGTCTTCTTAACCCTATTAACCATTCAACAAAATGGTATAGAAAATATAACTATTGCCAGTGTAGGGGGTTTGTTCATTACTGAAGTAGTTGGCGGGATTGCATTAGGGTCAGCAATGGGCTTCTTCGGCTTAAAGTTGCTTAAATATGTAGAAAATGAATACATGGAGTTAGAGGTATTGATCACTATCTCTCTCGTTCTTCTGCTACCAGTAATATGTCATTACTTCCATTTTTCAGCCGTTCTTGGAATAGTTGTAATGGGCCTATTTTTAAATCAAAATATTGACGCAGACAAAAAAGCAGATGGTGTTCAAAAAGCCATGGGTGATTACGTCTACAAGTTCTGGCATCTATTAGATGAAACGTTAAATGCCGTTTTATTTATACTTATTGGATTAGAAATTATAACCGTTTTTGAATCCTTTAGGTTAAATTATGTTTTAATCTCTTTAATTGTAATAGTACTGGTAGTTGGATCAAGATGGATTGGAGTTAGTATTCCTATTTTTTTCTTGTCTATGTTTAAGACTTTTGAAAAGAAAACTGCAATAATTATTACCTGGGGTGGGCTTCGTGGAGGGTTAAGTGTCGCATTAGCTTTAAACTTGCCCGATTCAATTGGAGAAGGAAAGGCGCTAATTCTTTTCCTTACATATGTAATTGTGTTATTTACAATCTTAGTACAAGGACTTACCTTGAAGAAAATAGTAAAATAGACTTTTTAAATTATTTTAATTTATATTTGAAATGAAATATTAGCGCTGTGACAACAGTGATGTTAAATTTAATAAAGAAAGGAGGGTCATATGTTTTACCAAGATAATTTGAGGAAGTTAAAACAGCAGATATCCCGTTTTGATCTGTTGTAAACGTTCCTTATCTATTGTACAAAGGCGAATCGATGGATTCGCCTTTTTTATTATTAAATTTGAATAAATATTATAAAAAGAGTGAATCAAATTCCTAGAATAAATCTTGAAGACTTTCTTTCAAATGATACCGAAAGAAAAGCCAAATTCGTTAAAAAACTTGGGAAAATCTCGATATTCCATTCCCTTTTTTATGCATCCCTTGGCTCCCATGCCGCTTGACTGTATAGACAAATGTATTGATGAAAAAAATCCAAAAGCATTTGAGGACATAACAGCAGGGGAATTTCTCAACGAGCGCCTAATCGATTTAGGACTAATTTGAAATGAAAGACATTTGTTCTTATTTTGAATCCAATAAATTAAAAAAACAACCTATTATATTTCAATTGTAATGATTAATGATTCCAGAATTAAACGTTTTAAAAAAACACTTAAAATAAAACAGAAATTAATTTTAACTTTTTTTGTTTTATGTGAGCTCGCTTTCGGGCAAATTAAAGGAGTTGTTGTTGACCAACAAAGCAAAACTCCAATTGAGTATGCCACCATTGTATTAAAAAATGGAGATGAAGTCATCAGTGGAACTATTTCTAAAGGAGATGGATTCTTTAGCATGAAAAATCCTTCCCCAGGGTTTTACCAACTTGAAATTTCCTTTTTAGGGTTTAAAACACAACTCATTGAATCCGTTGAAATAATCAAAAAAGTGGGAGTTGATGTAGGAATTATTTCGTTAGAACCTTCTCAAGACCTTCTCGACGAAGTCGTGCTCAGCACTGATCAATCCGCTTTGCGAAATAAAATTGATCGTAAAGTTTATGCTGCCAATGAATTTGAAAGTGCAAAAGGAGGGACTGCAGTAGACCTTATCCGGAATATTCCTTCTATAAGCATCAATGGATTGGGGAAAATAAGTGTGAGAGGAACCTCAGGTTTTGTTATACTTTTAAATAATAAACCAATGCAGTCTGATGTTCAAAATTTGCTCAATCAACTTCCTGCAAATAGTATAAAAAACATAGAAGTAATTACTTCTCCTTCTGCGAAATACGATGCGGAAGGAAAAGCTGGAATCATCAATATCTTAACTTCAAAAGCATCTGTTAATGGAGATTATCTTCAAATTAACACCTTGTTAGGTGCACCTTCAATTGAAGATTATGATAATGCGGAAGTCGCCCAACGTCATGGAGCTGATATTACTTTCAACAGGGTACGGGAAAAATGGAATCTTTCTTCAGGACTTAGTTTTCAGAGGAATGACCTTTTGGGAAGAAGAGAAGGGGATGTGTTTACCATCATTAAAGATAAACGTACAAGTTTCCCCTCAGATGGAGAACGAAGCTTTGATGAAGTCAATTATTCTGGTCGTTTTACTGTAGATTATACCCCAACTGATAACGATCGTTTTTCAATTGGATTTTTTGCGGGAAAGAGATCTAAAGACAGAACAGCTGATATTATTTATTATAATAATCGTGCAACTGAAAATGGCATTTTTCTATATGAGAATCAATATTTTAATGAAAACCTAAGGATCCGAAAAAGTGATTTTGCATTGGGGAGTATCGATTATGATCACACTTTTATTAATAAAGCCAAATTAAGCACCTCCCTGCTTTATGAATACACTTTACTTGGAGGTCCAACAACCAACAGAAATTTAGCTTATCCAAACACGACGACCCTCTTGCAGGACGAATACAACACCAACGATAATCCTCTGAATGGTTTAAGGTTTAATCTTGATTACCAGTTTAAACCCTTCTCTTTTGGAGGGCTAGAAATTGGCTATCAATATCGGAATCTAGATCATAAAGGTGACTTTGTTTATGAGCGAAAAAACAATACTACGGGTCTCTTTGAGCTTGTTACTGATTTTTCAAGTGAAGTAAACTTAAAGCGTGCGATTCATGCTGCTTATGCCCAATTTAATGCTTCTTATGAAAAGTGGACCCTTGGTGCTGGACTTCGCGTTGAGCATATGGAACGCGACCTTTCATTAAAAGATAAATCCGGAACAATTGATCAAGATTATAAATACGATTTCACCAAACTTTTCCCGTCAGCAAATGTCGTTTATAACATCAATGAAAGTTCAAACCTTAAACTCGCCTATAGCAAAAGAATTGAACGAACTACGACCTTTAAAATGAATCCGTTCCCCGAAAGGGAACACTCGGAAACCCTCGAGCAAGGAGACCCTAATTTAAGACCTGAACTTGTCGATCAAATAGAATTGGGAGTGTCTCATAAAAACCCGAAGGGAGATACTTTTTTCTCGACCCTCTACTTCAGAAAAGTGGACCACCTCATCAATCGTGTCAATACGGTTTATAATGACACAATATTGAACCGAATTTATTCTAACGTTGGAAAGGGAACAACTTTTGGCGCAGAGTTTGGATCTGAGTTTTCGGTGGGAGAAAAATGGAAAAACTTGGCTTCAGTTAATGTATATAACTACGAAATCAAAGGGAGTTTTGACAACAAACCCATCAACTCTAAAAGCGTTATTTATTCTATAAATCTTAATTCAACCTATCGTTTTTCTAAAAACACTTCTCTCCAGTTTACGTTTAATTATCTATCAG
>Ga0308001_10000901_pt1 | contig 13706 bp, 9 predicted proteins | sample Neamet5_FD_203167 | JGI IMG/M metagenome (GOLD analysis project Ga0308001, IMG submission 203167) | Marine microbial communities from water near the shore, Antarctic Ocean - #5 | ecosystem: Environmental > Aquatic > Marine > Unclassified | place: Southern Ocean | collected 2014-06-04
GTTAAATAGGTTTTACGATATCAACAATGGTGCGTTAACCATCGATGGAATCCCTATCAATAAAATCAAAAAATCATCCCTTTACGGGTTAACGGGAATGGTGACGCAGGATTCCATCCTGTTCAATGACACCTTAAGGAACAATATTTCCCTAGGAAACCCAAATGCTAGTGAAAAGGAAATAAAAGAAGCTGCAAAAATCGCAAATGCAGAAGAATTTATTTTAAATTTAGAAAATGGATATGAAACCGTGATTGGTGAATCTGGAAACAAATTGTCAGGAGGACAAAAACAAAGACTCTCCATTGCACGTGCGATTTTAAAAAATCCTGATATTTTAATATTGGATGAAGCAACTTCTGCTTTAGATACAGCTTCTGAGAAACTAGTTCAAAATGCATTAGAATATTTGATGAAAAACAGAACCTCGCTGGTCATCGCTCACCGACTTTCAACCATTCAAAAAGCCGACCTAATTGTGGTTATGAATAATGGTAAAATTGTTGAAACTGGAGATCACAAGTCCTTAATAGGAGCTGATTCTACCTATAAAAAGTTAGTGGACCTTCAAACTTTTTAAGAAGAACATTAAACTTTATTTAAAAAAATCAATCTAAGATTTAAATAACACTTTGGAAAGCCAAAATCAATTTATAAATGCACTTAAAAATCCTGATACACAGGAAAATGCTTATTCAAAATTGTTAACGGACTACAAAGAAAGACTCTATTGGCATATAAGAAAAATTGTAATAGAGCACGACGACGCTGATGATGTATTGCAAAATACTTTTATAAAGGTTTTTCAAAATATTGATGGTTTTAAAGGAAACAGTTCAATTTACACTTGGATGTATAAGATCGCAACAAATGAAGCACTCAACTTAATTAAGAAAAAATCAAAGTATTATGGGGTTTCAAATGAAGAGTGGATCGAAACAAAAGTTTCTAAACTTGAGTCAGACTGTTACTTTGATGGCGATGAATTAAGTATTAGGTTGCAAAATGCTGTAGCGAAACTGCCAGAGAAACAACGTCTCGTTTTTAACATGAAGTATTTTGATGGAATGAAATACGACAATATATCTGAAATACTAGGCACATCAGTTGGAGGGCTTAAAGCTTCTTATCACCACGCTGTAAAAAAAATTAAAAAACAAATAAATGAGTAATTTAAAAACCACAAAATCTTTTAAAGTTCCTCACAATTATTTTAATGATTTTGACAAGAAACTTAAAGAGAAAATCTATTTAGAAAATGACAAAAGTGATTTCAAAATCCCAGAAAATTATTTTTCAAAAGTTGAGACGGAAATTGTTTCAAAAATCAATTTCTATAAAACTAAAACCGTTCCTCTATTTCGTTATATATTAGGAGTTGCGGCGGCAATATTGGCCTTTATTTTAATAACGTTCGACAATTCTGTGGAAGAAAATACTGAAACGACTGTTTTAATCTTAGAGGACTACTTAATGCAAAATTCAACTTATGAAATTGCTGATCACAATGCGGATTACTTAAGTTTTGAAATAATCAATATGAATCAGTCAATTAATTACGAAGACGCTCTTGAACTTAGTTTATTAAGCGAAACTCCAATGAATTTAAATCTTTTTGATGATGAATAAAATTTTAATTTTTGTGATGACCTTTAGTTTTAGTACGGGCTTTGGTCAAGGAAAAACAAGTTTTGAACGAATCAAGGCTTTAAAGATGGCATATATTACTGAAAAAATCGACCTAACCGATGAGGAAGAAACTATTTTCTGGCAAGTCTATGACGAGTTCGAATTAAAGATTTATAATGAGTGTAGAAAGAAACTTAAAGAAATCAGAAAACAGTATTCAAAAAGCATTGATTCCCTTACAAAAGAAGAAGCAATCAATGTGCTCAAAGAAGTTTACAAAATTGAGCATTTGGCTGTGAATTATGAGGAAGAAAGAGATAAAGCATTACTTATAAATATCCCTCCAAAAAAAATACTTAAAATTCATCATGCCGAATACCACTTCAACAGAGAAATGGTTTATAAGAGAAAAAAACCAGCAGTCCAGGAAAAAAAGGACTAAGTTTAAGCTAACTTTGATGCATGAAATTGCATAAAAACTTAGCACTGGGTATTATTTCTGGCTTAGAAGCCATTTTAGCAGAAAATCACAATGCAAGTAGCGTTGTGAAAAGGCTATTAAAAAGTAATTCCAGTTGGGGTTCGAGAGATAGAAAAACAGTTACCAAAATTCTTTACGATGTTATCCGTTGGAAAAGGCTCTATTTAGGAGTTGTAGACCTTGAGGGTAAGAATAACACCAATAGCCACTGGGGACTCATCGCCTGCTGGATGGTTTTAAACGATCACCAACTTCCAGATTGGGAAGTGTTTTCAAAATTTAAGACTGACGGTTTTAAAGAAAAATATGATGCGCTTATTAAAATACGAAAATACAAACAGGCCATTACAGACTGGTTAGACGAAAAGGGAGTTGAAGCTTTTGGCGAAGCTTTTTGGGAGAAAGAAATTAATACCCTAAATGAGCCTGCCAAATTAGTCGTACGTGTTAATCGATTAAAAACAACCCCAGAAAAACTAAAATATTCACTCCAAGAGAAATATGGCTTTAACACCAAAGGGGTTCCTAAACTTCCTGATGCTTTAGAATTTGAATCTCACCAAAGTCTTATAAACACAGTGGAGTATAGAGAAGGGCACTTTGAAATACAAGATGGGAATTCACAAATGATAGCACCTTGGCTCCAACCCAAAGCGGGAGAACTATATTTTGACTGCTGTGCAGGAGCCGGTGGAAAGAGTTTACACTTGGCCAACCTGACCCATGACAAAGCACAAATTATTGCTTTTGATATATTTTCTTCCAAGCTAGTAGAGTTAAAAAGAAGAGCCGACAGAAATGGAATCAAATCCATCAAGACTTATTTTGTTAATGAGGAAAATAAAATTGATAAATTCAATGCTAGGGGCAATGGCGTTTTGATTGATGCGCCCTGCAGCGGATTGGGTGTGTTAAAAAGAAATCCTGATGCTAAATGGTTGATGAACCCCAATAGGATGAAGGAGATTCAAATACAACAAAAACAAATCCTTCAAACCTACTCAAAATTGGTAATGCCCGGCGGCAAATTAGTCTATGCCACCTGTTCTATTTTTCCTAAAGAAAACAGAATGCAAGTCGATAATTTTTTAACTTCTGAATCAGGAAAAGATTTCGCTTTGACGTCTGATAAAACTTATTTTTCACAAGAATCGGGTTACGATGGATTTTATGCTGCGCTCATGGTCAAGAAAATGTGAATAAATTGATGAAAAGTTATCCGTATTTGAGGTCTTTAAGTTCTGTTTAACTGCTTAGAAAAAATTATTTTTACATTTTCAAAACAATTAAACATGATTTATTTTTTCGGAGTAGTTTCTTCCAAAGTCTTCGCCATTGAAACTTCTACCAAACTTGAAGAAAGCGCTACAGATAAACTTGTGTGGCTTTTCGACCAAAGTCCATTGATAGACCAGGAAACCATAAATCAAAATTTTATTGGCCCGCGATCAACCATGATTACTCCGTGGAGTACTAATGCCGTTGAGATCTGTCAAAACATGGGTGTTCATGGGGTTAAAAGAATTGAATCTTTTGAGCCTTCCAATGATGCATTAGGTTTTGATCCAATGTTAAATCAAAAATTTGAACTTTTAAATCAAACTATTTTTGAAATTAACATTAAGCCTGAACCAATACTTTCCATTGAGGACATAAGAACTTTCAACGAAAAAGAAGGCTTGGCTTTAAATGAGGAAGAAATTGTTTATTTAGATGAATTGGCAAAAAAACTCAATCGCCGACTTACTGATTCGGAGGTTTTTGGTTTTTCACAAATAAATTCAGAACACTGTCGCCATAAAATATTTAATGGAACGTTCGTTATTGATGGCAAAGAGATGCCACAAAGCTTATTTCAATTAATTAAAAAAACATCCAAAAAGAATCCAAATACAATTGTTTCAGCCTATAAAGACAATGTTGCTTTTATCGAAGGGCCCGAAATAGAACAGTTTGCTCCCAAGGAAGCACATGTGCCAAGTGCATATGAAAAAACTAAAGTTCAAAGTGTTATTTCTATTAAAGCAGAAACTCATAATTTCCCAACCACTGTTGAGCCTTTCAACGGTGCTGCAACTGGCTCGGGTGGAGAAATCAGAGATCGTATGGCAGGTGGTCAGGGGTCATTGCCATTGGCTGGAACGGCTGTTTACATGACCCCTTATTCTAGGGTCAATGACAAAAGGAAGTGGGAAAATGCTTTTGAAGCTAGACCTTGGAGATATCAAACCCCTTTGGATATTCTAATTAAAGCCTCAAATGGAGCTTCGGATTTTGGAAACAAGTTTGGTCAACCGCTCATCAATGGTTCTCTTTTCACTTTCGAGCATCAAGAGGGACAAATGAAATGGGGTTACGATAAAGTAATCATGCTGGCCGGTGGAATCGGAACAGGGATTCATAAGCAAGCAATAAAACAAAAACCTAAAAAAGGAGATTTAATTGTGGTTTTAGGAGGAGATAATTATAGAATTGGAATGGGGGGTGCAGCAGTATCCTCTGCAAATACGGGATCATTTAACAATGCCATTGAACTTAATGCTGTTCAACGTTCAAATCCTGAAATGCAAAAGCGGGTTGCAAATACAGTCAGAGCCTTAGTTGAATCTGGAAATAATCCTATTGTTTCGATTCATGATCATGGCGCGGGAGGACATTTAAATTGTCTTTCAGAACTCGTCGAGGAAAACGGAGGAGAGATCGCAATTGATCAACTTCCAATTGGAGACTCTACCCTATCGGCTAAAGAAATCGTTGGAAATGAGTCGCAAGAGCGAATGGGGTTAATCATTGACCCTAAAGACAGATCGCTATTGGAATCTATTGCGAACAGAGAACGTGCTCCGATGTATGTTGTCGGAACGGTCGCTGAAGATCATCAATTTACTTTTGTTGACAACAGGAACGACACAAAACCAATTGATTTACATATTGATGCCCTGTTTGGTAGTGCTCCAAAAACCATTATGGATGACAAAACTGTTCTATATGATTTTGATCCTATTCCATTTTCCAAAGAACAATTAACAGAAGATTTAAAATCTGTTCTTCAATTAGAAGCCGTTGGTTGTAAAGATTGGCTGACCAATAAAGTTGATCGATGTGTTACGGGAAAGGTGGCGCAGCAACAAACTATTGGGCCCTTACAGCTCCCTTTAAGCAACTGTGGCGTTGTCGCCCTTGACTTCAAAGGCGAAAAAGGAATTGCAACTGCTATTGGTCATGCACCAATAAGTGCAATGATCGATCCCGGGAAGGGAAGTGTAAATGCAATTGCAGAAAGTTTAACTAATTTAATCTGGGCACCCCTTACTAATGGGCTCCGATCCGTAAGCCTTTCCGCCAATTGGATGTGGCCTTGTAACAATGCCGGAGAAGATGTTCGATTATACAAAGCAGTAGAAGCATGTGCTGATTTTGCAATCGCACTTGGAATCAATATACCAACGGGGAAAGATTCCCTTTCAATGAAACAACAATATTCTGAGGGTCCTGTAACTGCTCCAGGGACTGTTGTGATTTCAGCTGCAGGAGAATGTGTAGATGTTAAAAAAGTAATTACTCCTGAACTTAAAAAAGATGGTGGAGACCTGTATTACATTAATCTATCTCAAGAAAATTACACTTTAGGTGGGTCTTCTTTTGGGCAAATTCATAATAAAATAGGTAAAAAAACTGCCAGTATTAAAGATGCCAACTACTTTAAAAATGTATTTAATTCGATTCAAAATAAAATTATTTCAGGCAGTATTAGCGCAGGACACGATATCTCTTCGGGTGGATTAATCACAACGCTGCTAGAAATGTGTTTTCCACAAAACAACATAGGAATGAGCCTTGACTTGACTCCTCTTGAGGAATTTGATTCAAATATTTTGCTTTTTTCAGAGAATTCAGGGATTGTAATACAAACTAAATCAGCATTGGATATTGAGCTTAAAAAAGAAGGAATATACTGCCTCAGAATCGGAGAAATCACAGGAAATCAATCATTATTATTAAAAAATAATTCCACAGAATTCTCTTTTAATGTTCCTTCTCTAAGGGATGTTTGGTATTCAACCTCAACGGCTTTGGACCAGCATCAAACATCAAATAATCTGGCAATAGATCGTTTTGAAAATTATAAAAATCAAGCATTATCTTATAAATTTCCGACTGGGTTTTTAGGAAAAATTCCTGCATTGGCGGGGCAAAATAAAATAAAAGCGGCCATCATAAGAGAGCAAGGAAGTAACTCGGAAAGAGAAATGGCCTATGCGATGCAATTAGCTGGATTTGAGGTGATTGACGTCCACATGACCGACTTAATTGAAGGTAGAGAAACACTTGAAGACATACAATTTGTTGCCGCTGTGGGTGGTTTCTCCAACTCAGATGTACTGGGCTCTGCAAAAGGTTGGGCTGGATCTTTCCTATACAACGAAAAAGCAAAAGCAAGTTTAGAAAACTTTTTCAAACGCGAAGACACTCTTTCGTTAGGTGTCTGCAATGGATGTCAGCTTTTTGTTGCACTGGGATTAATAACGCCCGAACATCATGAAAAACCAAAAATGCTGCACAACGAATCGGGTAAATTTGAATGTCATTTTACAGCAGTTACTGTTCAACCCTCAATATCGATTTTAATGAAAGGGCTAGAAGGATGCACCTTGGGAATCTGGACGGCGCATGGAGAAGGAAAATTCAACTTTCCAATGAACGAAGATCAATATCAAATCCCAGCAAAATATCATTTTAAAAACTACCCTGCCAATCCAAATGGATCTAACTTTAATGCGGCAATGTTGAGTAGTCAAAATGGTCGTCACTTGGTAATGATGCCTCACTTGGAGCGTTCAACTTTCCCTTGGAATTGGGGATATTATCCTCAAGACAGAAAAGATGAAGTTTCCCCATGGATTATTGCCTTTGAAAATGCCCATAAATGGCTTTCAAAATAAGTATCTAGTGCAACTCTAAGAAACATTTCTTATTTTGCACTTAAAACCATACTATATGCCCACCAGATTATTTGATTTCTTAAGCTATCAACTTAAGCACCGTCCCCTTGATCGCGCATTAAACACTAAATATAATGGAGAGTGGAAATCTACTTCGTCTGCAGAATACACTTCTTCCGCAAATTTGATAAGTGCTGCTTTTTTAAATTTAAAAATTAAGCCGCAAGATAAGATTGCGATGATATCCTCTAACAATAGATCCGAGTGGTGTATTATTGATATAGGGATCCTTCAGGCGGGTGCAATTAATGTCCCAATTTATCCAACCATTAGTGAAAATGACTACGAGTATATACTAAATCATTCTGAAAGCAAGTACTGCTTTGTTTCAGATAAAGAGGTCTATGATAAGGTAATTGCCATTAAGAAAAACGTAAAAAACCTAATCGAAATTTATAGTTTCGACGACATTCAAGGTTGTAAAAACTGGACTGAATTATTAACATTAGGTGAGAATAATTTAAATGAAGAATTATTAAATAAGACAAAGGATGCTGTAAAGCCTGATGCTTTAGCAACAATCATATATACTTCAGGGACAACTGGAATACCAAAAGGTGTGATGTTAAGTCACCAAAATGTAGTCTCAAATGTGTTATCGGCATCAAAGAGACTTCCGCTTGAAATCGGAAAATCAACTGCGCTTAGTTTTCTGCCAATTTGCCACATTTTTGAAAGGGTGATTTTATACATATATCTCTATAATGGAATTAAAGTTTATTTTGCCGAGTCGATAGAAACTATCTCAGATGACTTAAGAGACGTTAAGCCTGAAGTTATGACAGCTGTGCCTAGACTTCTTGAAAAAGTATATGATAAAATTTATGCTAAAGGAGAAGAATTGACCGGTATTAAAAAGAAATTATTTTACTGGGCCGTTGAAATTGGTTTACAGTTTGAACCATATGCTCAGAACGGTTTCTGGTATGAAATTAAATTAAAAATTGCTAAAAAATTGATTCTCTCTAAATGGCAAGAAGCCTTGGGAGGTAACTTAAAATTAATTGCTTCTGGTAGTGCAGCATTGCAACCACGTTTGGCAAGAGTTTTTTCGGCTGCAGGGATGATTCTCGTTGAAGGATATGGACTTACCGAAACTTCCCCTGTCATTTCTGTAAACGACCTAAGAAAGGGAGGGTTTCGAATTGGCAGTGTTGGAAAAGTGATTGATGATGTAACCGTTAAAATCGCCGAAGACGGTGAAATTCTTTGTAAAGGACCTAATATAATGATGGGTTATTATAAGGAAATTGAAAAAACCAAGGAGGTGATGACTGGAGACTTTTTCCATACCGGAGATATTGGAGTGATTGATAATGACGGTTTCTTAAAGATTACGGATCGTAAAAAAGAAATGTTTAAGACTTCTGGTGGTAAATACATCGCGCCTCAGGTGATCGAAAATCAAATGAAACAATCTTTGTTCATCGAACAAATCATGGTGATTGGTGAAGGTCAGAAGATGCCAGCTGCTTTAATCCAACCTAATTTCGATTATATTAAGAATTGGTTTTCTCAAAATGGAATTGCAGCAGAAGATGATCTTGTGTCTATTTGTAAAAATCAAAGCTTACTTGATGAAATTCAAAAAGAAATCGATGATCACAATCAAAGGTTTGGAAAATGGGAACAAATCAAAAAATTTGAATTGACTCCTGAAATGTGGAGCGTTGAAAACGAATTCCTCACCCCTACCATGAAAGTAAAACGCAATACTCTTAAGACACATTACAAGGATTTAATCACTAAAATCTACCAATAATTTTTTAGAATATTTATTAAAATTTTCTTAAATTTATTTGCTATGCATGCATAATATTATTTATATTTGGGAAATAAGATTACAACTATAAAATGAGAAAGGAAACGATAGATGCTGTATTAAGATCCACATGGAATTCAGTCAGCAAGATGTATAATAAAGAAGCCATCAAGTATGGTTCAACTATGGCTACTGGTTTTGTGCTTTTAAATATAGACGCTGAGGGAACGGCCTCAACCTCCCTTGGTAAAAAATTAGGGATGGAAGCTACAAGTCTTTCTAGATTACTAAATAGCATGGAGGAAAAGAATTTGATAATGCGCGCTCCCAATCCTAAGGATGGAAGAAGTGTGTTGATATTCTTAACTACTTTCGGGAAATCAAAGCGGAATGATTCGAGAGAAGTAGTTCTTAAATTTAATAATGTGATAGAGAAGAGTCTAACAAATATTCAAATAAAACATTTTTTTGAAGTTGCAAATTGCATCAAAGAAAAGAGTAAAAAGTTTGAGCATTTTTAATAATTAAAGAAAAAGAGGTAATGATAAAAGAAAAACGAAAATTAGTAAATGGTGGAGAATTTATCGTTCGTGATGTTAACCCACAAGAAGTGTTTACTCCTGAAGACTTTTCAGAGGAACAATTGATGATGAAATCAGCTGTTAAGGAGTTCGTAGATCGGGAAATATGGCCACATAAAGAACGTTTCGAAAATAAAGACTATGCATTTACAGAGGAGATGATGAAAAAAGCCGGTGATTTGGGTTTTTTAGGTGTTTCTGTTCCAGAGAGTTACGGCGGAATGGGAATGGGATTTATTTCAGTTATGCTAGTATGTGACTATATTTCAGGTGCGACAGGTTCTTTTTCAACAGCTTTCGGTGCACACACTGGAATCGGTACACTTCCGATAATTCTTTATGGAACTGAAAGTCAAAAACTAGAATATGGTCCAAAACTAGCTACAGGAGATTGGTTTGGCTCTTATTGTTTGACTGAACCAGGAGCTGGATCAGATGCTAATTCAGGAAAAACAAAAGCAGTACTTTCGCAGGACGGAACTCATTATAAAATAAGTGGTCAGAAAATGTGGATTTCAAATGCAGGTTTTGCAAGTGTATTCATCGTATTTGCCCGTATTGAAGATGACAAGAACATCACGGGGTTTATTGTCATTAATGATCCCTCAAACGGAATCACAATGGGAGATGAAGAACGTAAATTAGGTATTCATGCATCTTCTACTCGTCAAGTATTCTTTAACGAAACTAAAGTGCCTGTGGATCATATGCTCGCAGGAAGAGGAGACGGTTTTAAAATCGCAATGAATGCGTTGAATGTTGGGAGAATAAAACTTGGGGCGGCATGTCTTGACGCTCAACGAAGAATAATCAGTTGCTCAGTAAAGTATGCAAACGAGCGCATTCAATTCAATACTCCAATTGCACAGTTCGGAGCAATTAAAGAAAAATTAGCACGAATGGCAACTTCTTGCTTTGCAGGTGAATCAGCAACTTATCGTGCTGCCAATGATGTAGAATTAAAAATAAAATCATTTGAGGCAGAGGGCTTAAACCACCAACAAGCTGAACTAAAGGGAGTGGAAGAGTTTGCTATAGAGTGTTCTATAATTAAAGTAGGGGCTTCAGAAGATATCCAGGGATGTGCTGATGATGGCATTCAAATCTACGGAGGAATGGGTTTTTCTGCTGAAACACCAATGGAATCTGCTTGGAGAGATGCCCGTATAGGTCGAATCTATGAAGGAACAAACGAAATCAATCGAATGCTTTCTGTTGGAATGTTGCTTAAAAAAGCAATGAAGGGAAAAATCGATTTGATGGGAGCTGTAATGAAGGCTGTAGGTGAAATAAAAAACCAACAAAGTGAAACCTCTGAAACTATTCAAGGGGAATTAAGCGCTGAAATTATTCAAGTTAAAAATCTTAAAAAAGCATTTCTAATCTTAACTGGAACTGCCTTTCAAAAATATGGTGCTGATTTGGAAAAGCATCAGCAGGTCTTGTTAAGTCTTGCAGATATCCTGATCGAAACTTATTTTGCTGAGTCTGCTCTTTTAAGAACACTCAAGAATATTGGTAATGGTAATGATGCTGAATCTCAAAAAGCAATGACAAAGCTATATATTTTTGATGCTACACAAATTGTTTTGAGAAAAGGGAATGAAATTATTGGAAATATTGCAGATACAGAGGAAAAAACAAAACTATTAAAAGGCGTGCACCAGTTGTGTCGTTACGATGATTTACCTGATGTTATTTCATTAAAAAATCAAATTGCAGATCTTCTTATTGCTGAAAATGAATATTGTTTTTAATGTTTTATTGTTATATAAACTCTTTTAAATAAACTAGAGGCTTCTTGTGTTTTAACTCAAAAAGAAAACAGCTAATTAATAATTATATGTAGCATAAATAATTGATAGCTACTACTGATTAATTTATTATTTACTGATGTTGAACTCCTAAATTTCAGTGAAACAAAAAGGACTGGTTTTTTAGAATTATTGTTAAATTAAAATACAACTTTTTAAAAAGCAATGATAAAGTTTTCTGAAAAATGATTTACTATTAAACACAAAAATACATGTGATTTAATAGTAATTATCAATCTGTAATCTTTTGTAAAGCCCCCGATTGTTTCTTCTAAAAATACTAAAGTCAAAAATTACAGACAATTCAAACATGCTTGGTGAATACACAACACCTGGGGTTTTGAAAGGGAAATTATAATGAATACCAAAGTCAAAGTTTTCCATTGCTGTTCCAATTGTGATGCCAAAATTATTTACAGAAAAGGATTCAACAGAACCCATTTGTTGAGTAAAGCCAACGTTAAATTCACCTAATTGAAAATCTTGAGCTAATGACATATACATCGTGCTTCCAAATTTAACAAAACTCATGTAAGCGAATAAATAAGAGAATCTTGGCAGAAACCTTCTTTCGTAAGGGTTAAGATCAAACTCATAGCCTCCTTGAACAGAAATTCGCAAGGGTAACTTATTATCTTCATCTTCTTTGTTGTATGAATGATTTGGCCTAGATAGATTTTTGAGACTAAGCCCTAACATCATCACGTCAGAATGATATATAACTGAAGCTCCAAAATCAGCATAACCTATATTTGAAATTAGTTGAGCCAGAGGGTCACTTGAATTAACAAGTATTTGACCTGTAGTTGCATTAAGCTGATCTCCAAAAGTTAATTTCTCAGAGTTAATTTCACTACTCACAAACCTTCCAGTTAATGCAGGTAAAAGGAACGAATATCCAGATACTTGAATTTTGTAAACATAACTCACACTTATTGAATTTGTTGAGATTGGTAATGCATCACCCATTGAAAATTGATTAATATCAAAACCTATAGAAAAATTTTTTTCTGGAAAACCAAGTGATCCAAAAACATAACTATTATTTAGAGTAGATGTCTCGTCAATTTTAAGAGTATTTCGAAGAACACCTACTCTATTTAGTTGATTCATACCAAAAGCGCTGGGATTTAACTTATTGATGAATTTTGTTTGATTTACAATATATTCTTCTTGACCATTACAATAAAATGCAAAAATAAAAATCAAAATAAAGCTTTTGAACCCTATAGTTTTCATTGCCTTCCTAGAATAATGAATGTTCCACTTTTATCAATCTTTTTGTCTCCATAAATTGATTCTCCACTAACTGTGTAGATATAGTAGGGTGATCTATTTCCGTCTACTCCGGGAAAACCTCCAGCTTTAACTTGATCTTCATTTAGACCCTCTCCAGGTGATGCTTCTTCAAAAGGTGCAATCCAAATCAGATTTCCTCTCGAATCATAAACAGTTAATACCATTGATTTTAAACCACTTGTTTTAGGATAAAATGTTTCGTTTTCACCGTCATCATTTGGAGTAAACACATTCGGTAACAAAACACTATATCCTTCACCAATAACTATAGGTTTAGTTATTTCTACATCGCAGCCTATAGCATTTGTAATTCTAAGAGTAGCAAAAAAGGTTCCGGAAATCGAATATTTCTTTCGAACAGGAGAAACTGTACCAGTGACCCTACTCCTATAAATTGTGGGTGAATTATCACCGAAAATCCATTCTTCTGAGACCCAAGGGTCAGTAGATGTGTTTGTAAATGTGATGTCTTCATTTGCTTTTATAGGTTGAGCAGGAGTTCTGCTCATACTGATAGAAGTATAATCAAAAGTAGGGGATCCAACTCCAACATTTATTTCATAAGATATTTCACAATCAGCTGAATTCCTCACATATAAAGTTTCCTTTTCAGCTGGAGTTGGGATTTCAACAACATAGGTCATATTGTCCTGTGTTTCGGCATTAACTCTATTGCTATTTCCATAGTAAAAGCTAACATCCCCTTTTTGATTATCAAATAATCGAACTACAACTTTACCTGGTTTCATTAAACATAAATCAGTGTCGACTACAGGATCAGATAAAAAATATAATTCTTTATTTGGTTCAACAGCAATATCTTTCTCTAAATATGTAAAGGCAGTATTACCACAAGTTTGATTTTGAGAACGAACTATAATTTTATAATCTCCAGCAGCTAACTTATTTTGAGATTCTTTTCCTTTATATTCTGTAACCTCTTGATAATTTGAAAGAGAGCTTGAGCCAGTTGATGAGATTCTTCTATACCATGAGATGTCATAAGGTTTTTTTCCTCCATCTATTTCAAATTTTATTTGCCCATTAGGAATTCCTCCATTGCAAGTTGGAGAGAGTGAATAAACTTTATCTATTGCTAAAGTTGATGTAGATGTAGATAATTGAGGCTTAATTACA
>Ga0308001_10000912_pt1 | contig 13618 bp, 17 predicted proteins | sample Neamet5_FD_203167 | JGI IMG/M metagenome (GOLD analysis project Ga0308001, IMG submission 203167) | Marine microbial communities from water near the shore, Antarctic Ocean - #5 | ecosystem: Environmental > Aquatic > Marine > Unclassified | place: Southern Ocean | collected 2014-06-04
GCACTATGGTCGATTATTGCTGCAACGTTCTATTGGTTACCTAAATGGACTGGAAGGATGTATAACGAAGGTTTGGCAAAGGTACATTTTTGGTGGGCAGTTATCTCCGTTAACGTATTATTTTTCCCACAACATTTCTTAGGACTAGCTGGAATGCCTAGAAGAATTCCAGACTATTCATTGCAGTTTGCAGACTTTAATATGATCTCATCAATTGGTGGTTTTGCATTTGGTGCTTCATTTATTCTATTCACTTATATTGTGGTTGATTGTATTCGTAATGGCAAGCCAACAACTTCAAGACCTTGGGAAGGTGCTAAAGGTTTAGAGTGGACACTTGCTCCAAAAGCGGATTACCACAGTTTTAATAAGCCACCATCAAGAGAGCTAATTGAAGCAGAATCTCAGCACTCATAATGGATAAGCAAAAAAAAGGCGTTATGGTTACAGTAATGATTTTTGCAGCAATTGCAATAGGAGTTTTTGTTTCAACAATTGTATTTTATGGCTGAAAATTTGAAAACAAAAAGCAATATTAAGACATGGTTTTGGGTTAAGCTGATATCAGCACCAATATTCATGTTTGTATTTGCAGTTGTAATCATGCCGCCAATTTACGACGTTTTTTGCGAAATAACAGGATTTAACGGTACGACTGGTCGAGTAGATACTGAGCAGGAATACGAGGTTAAAGAGGATAGAAAGGTCGATGTCAGTTTTTTTGCAATGACAATGGGAGGTTTCCCTGTTCAGTTCAATCCAAAAATTAAATCAATGGAGGTTGTGCCTGGTAAGTTTTACACAACTAGTTATATTGCAAAAAATAATACTGATCAAGTTGTTATTGGTCAAGCAGTGCCTAGTGTTGCTCCAACGGATGCGGCTCTGCACTTTAAAAAACTAGAGTGTTTTTGTTTTAATAGGCAGGTATTTCAGCCAAATGAAGAGCTAGAAATGACGTTGAGATTTGTTGTGGAACCAGAGTTGGATGAGCGAATTCAAGATATAAGTTTGTCATACAATTTTTTTAAACTTGATAAATAAAAGTGAGGGAGAGTAAATGAACGAAGAAGAATATTATGTTCCGGAAGGAACCTACTGGCCAATTATTGGTTCAATCGGCGTATCAACATTATTTGTTGGTTTTGCTAATCAAATGCATGGTGTAGAATGGGGCAGCTCAGTAATGGCGCTTGGTTTTGCGATTACAGTATTCATGATGTTTGGTTGGTTTGGTCAAGTGGTCAACGAAAGCACAAGCGGCATTTATAATAAGCAGGTGGACCGTTCTTTCCGTTGGGGTATGAGCTGGTTTATTTTCTCTGAAGTGATGTTTTTTGCAGCTTTCTTTGGTGCATTATTCTACGCAAGAGAACTTTCAGTTCCGTGGCTAGGCGGCGCAGATAATAATATCTTTACTCCAGATTTATGGAATTCATTTAGTGCATCATGGCATCAAATGGCATTCATGGCACCAGGCTCTGTAACTGATACTGCTCTGCAGTCAGGCACTGTATTGAGCTTCCCTGCTGTTCCTGCTAGTGGCATTGAAACTGCAACGCCTGCAATGGTTGTTAATCCATGGGGCTTACCAGCACTTAATACTGCTTTATTATTAGCTTCAGGCGTTACGCTGACTTATGCCCACCACGCGCTACGTGCTGGTAATCGCAACCAGATTGTTGGTTGGTTAGTAGCTACCATTGCTTTGGGTGCTGCCTTTCTTGGTTTCCAAATTATGGAATATGGTCATGCTTATCAAGATGGCCTAAAATTAACCTCTGGAATCTACGGCTCTACTTTTTATATGCTGACAGGTTTTCATGGTTTCCATGTAACTGTTGGTGTGATTATGTTGACTGTTATTTTATATCGTGTTCAGAAGGGGCATTTCAATGCAGATAACCATTTTGGATTTGAGGGTGTCGCTTGGTATTGGCACTTTGTAGACGTAGTTTGGTTAGGTCTATTTATTTTTGTTTATTGGCTATAATAGTTAGTTAGAACAATAAAAAGGCCCCTTTATTGGGGCCTTTTTATTACAATAAAATATTGGGAGTTGTTTATGACAGAATTTGTTATTGTTTTAATTATTATTGCCATATTGGTGGCACTTGGTTTTGGCTTAATCGGAATGGTCAGGGGCGGTAAAGAGGGTTCTGATAAGATGTTTAAGTCATTAGTTACAAGAGTGTCTTTATCTGTTTTATTATTTATACTAGTATTATTTTCTGGTTATATGGGATGGATTGAACCTAACATGATTATGATCGATGCACCTATTGCACAAAAATGATTAAACGTAGTTTTATATTGCCAGGAATCTTGATTACTTTCACGTTTTCAGGATTGGTATCGTTAGGCTTTTGGCAGCTAGATCGTGCAGATGAAAAACAAGCCATAGTGAATGCCATAGTTTTAGCTCAATCTAGCCCTGCTAAACCTTTGGAACTTGAGAATATAAATTCTAAAGAGCATTATAAAGTACTGCTTAATGGTTATTTTGATTCGGATAAACAGTTTATCTATGACAATCAGATTGTTAAGAGTAACGCGGGCTATTATGTTTTAACGCCATTTATTTTAAATAATAATTCTGCAATTTTGGTCAATCGAGGCTTTGTACCTTGGTATGGAAAGCGGGATGAACTTATTGATATCGTCATAGATAGTCAACCAAGAACAATCGAGGTTGGATTAATTAAACCTCAAAAGCGTATTCAGTTAAAAAAACACGATGTTGATACAAGCTTTCCAATATTAATTCAGTCTCTAGATCTTGATCAGTTTTCTTTGTTATCTGGCTATCAATTCGTTCCTATGCTAGCTCAACTGGACGTCAATGCTAGTAACGGTTTTTTCAGACAGTGGAAGCCATTTTACGGTAGTGTTGATAAACATTTAGGTTACGCTTTACAGTGGTTTTTAATGGCTTTAGTATTGTTAATTGTCTCCTTGAGGCTTCTCAGAAAAGAATAACTAAGCTACATTGGCCACTCTTAATTCTAGCGCTTAAATTTTTTTATAAATTGACTGATATTAAGAAGTTCAATGTAAAATAACATATCGACTTAATTGACCTATTAAGATTAAGGTTGCTAATTAAATAAAAAATAAAGAGGAATATTCATGAATTTATCAGAAAAGTATGACTTAAGTGTTGTCAAATGGTTTACGATCATGTCTTCTGTTTATTTGGTAATAGGCACGTTAGTTGGCGTTTATATTGCTGCTGAGCTAGCATTTCCATACCTTAATGATTTAGGCACCGACCTTCCGTATTTCCAATTTGGACGCTTAAGACCGCTACATACAAACGCAGTAATTTTTGCCTTTGGTGGTTCAGCATTGATGGCAACTGCTTTTTATATTGTACAAAGAACTAATCAGGTGCGTCTTTGGTCTAACAAAATGGCTTGGTTTACGTTTTGGTCGTGGAATACTGTTATAGCACTTGCGGTTATTACACTACCTCTAGGGTTGACGCAGTCAAAAGAATACGCAGAGCTTGAGTGGCCTATCGATATTTTGATTACGCTATCGTGGGCATCATACTTATACAATTTTGTCATGACTATTCATATTCGTGACCGCAATAAAGTGCCACACGTTTATGTGGCAAACTGGTTCTTCTTGGGCATGATGGTGATGGTCACTTACTTACATGTGGTGAACAACCTGTCAATTCCAGTGGACTGGTTTAAGTCCTACTCAATTTTTTCCGGCGTACAAGATGCTATGATTCAATGGTGGTGGGGCCATAATGCAGTTGGATTTTTCCTAACAGCAGGCTTCTTAGGCATGATGTACTACTTTGTCCCTAAGCAGGCAGAGAGGCCAATTTACTCATACCGCTTATCAGTTATTCATTTTTGGGCCTTAATGTTTGGTTACGTGTGGCTGGGCGCTCATCACTTGCAATACACAGCATTACCAGATTGGGCGGGCTCGTTAGGCGCAACTATTTCATTGGCAATGATCATTCCATCATGGGGTGGCGCATTAAATGGAATCTTGACACTATCAGGTGCATGGGATCGTTTACGTGAAGACTATATTTTGCGTTTTTTAATTATGTCACTAGCTTTTTATGCAATGTCTACTTTCGAAGGTCCAGTAATGGCGGCAAAAAATGTTAATGCATTGTCTCATTACACTGATTGGACTATCGGTCATGTTCACTCTGGTGCTTTAGGCTGGAATATTATGGTGGCTTCGGGCGCTCTTTATCATATGATTGAAAGAATGTATAACATCAAGCTTAATCAAAAACTTCTAGCAACACATTTTTGGATCCATACAATTGGTACAGTGACATATATTGTTGCAATGTGGGTTTCTGGCATCATGCAAGGTCTGATGTGGAGAGCGTATGATGAGTACGGAACATTAGCGTACACATTTGCAGAGTCTGTATCTGCAATGCATCCATACTATGTCATGAGAGCGTCAGGCGGCGTATTGATTCTTACCGGTGCACTAATCATGCTAGCTAATATTATTATTACTATTCGCAAGTCGAATTCATTACAAACAGCTAGCGCATAAGAGGAGATAGGTAATGTCAAATCATAATGGAAAAGAAAGTCTACAAGCAAAGTTTGAAAAGAACATTTTTGCTATGTACCTGTTTATGGCTCTAGCAGTTTCATTAGCAGGCATCGTACAAATTGTGCCTTTATTCACTAACCCAGAAACGGTTAAGGATGAGGTTGTATTAGCTGATGGCACTACTCAAAGTCTTTTATGGCAAAGAGCTGAAGGCCAAACTTTAGATGATTGGAAGCCAGGTGATGGCGTGCGTCCGAATACGCCATTAGAGGTAGCTGGTCGCGACATTTATCAACGTGAAGGGTGTTATTTATGTCACTCACAAATGATTCGTCCATTCAGAGATGAGAAAGAACGTTATGGTCATTTCTCATTAGCAGTAGAGTCTAAGTACGACCATCCATTCCAATGGGGCTCTAAAAGAACAGGCCCTGACTTAGCTCGTTTAGGCGGCAAGTACTCTGACGAATGGCATATTCTTCATTTGCGCCATCCTCAGGCTTTAGTGCCAGAGTCAGTGATGCCTAAATATAAATTCTTAGATAAAGCAATGGTTGATGGTGATGAGATTGCTACACATATGAAAGGCTTGTCCAAAGTAGGCGTCCCATATCTAGAGACAGATATTGCCAGCGCTGTGCAAGCAGTCAAAGGTAAGACAGAAATGGATGCTATGGTTGCATACTTGCAGTCATTAGGCACAATGATTAAGTTTGAAGATGGCGTGACTTACCGCGAATAATGACTTTAGTTGATAAAATTGGCGCTGTTACTGCTGTTATAGTATTTGTTTTATTGGCAACTGCTTATTTTTACTCTTTCAGACCAAAAAATAAGCAACAATTTGAAGACTTACGAAATTTCGTCAACGATGATGATGAACGTTAAGAGGAGCAGATAATGAGCAAACATGAAAACCCATATCCAGGTGAAAATAATACAGGACACTTTTGGGATGACGAACAAGATTTAAGAGAACTAGATAATCGCCCACCAAGATGGTACATGCAAGCTATGTTTATTGGGCTTGTAGCGGTTGTTATTTATTCATTCTACTACCCAAGTATTCCTTGGTTTGGTGAGCACTATAAAGGTACAGCAGGATGGACTCAAATTACAGAAATGGACGAGAGTGTTGCGGAGCTCGAAGCTTATCGTCAAAAGAAATTTGCAGCAACTGAACAAGCCATTGCAGACTCTTCACTAGAAGATATTATTCGTGATGAAGAGCTAAAAACCTATGCAGTTAAAACAGCCAAGACATTATTTGGTGATAATTGCGCCGCTTGTCATGGTGCAGGTGGCCAGGGTAATGAGGGCTTTCCAATCTTAGCTGATGATGATTGGCTATATGGCGGATCATTAGCTAAGATTGAGCAAACACTTATCAATGGTCGTAAGGGTAATATGCCAGCTCGTATGCTTGGTATTACTGATACGCAGGCTAGTGAACTGGCAACTTTCTTAATTGAAACAGGCAAAGGTGCTCAAGGCAAGCCTAATCCTACTTCAAAGGCACTCTACTTTAGTAAGGGCTGTATCGGTTGTCATGGGCCGACATTGGCAGGTAATCAAATGCTAGGCTCAGCTAATTTAAGCGATAGTATTTATCGTTTTAAGGCAGAAGACCAGCACGCCTCGATTGTGCGAACAATTCTTCATGGTGTTAACCAGGGTCATGATGTACAAACTCAAGATGCAGTGATGCCAGCATTTGGCAAGTCTAGTGTGATCGATGCAGTACAACTTAAGAAGCTTGTGGTTTATGTTCATCAGTTAGGTGGTGGAGCTCCAATTCCAGCTATTAAGTCAGTAGCTAAATAGAACAAAGCTTACTTATATTTTTACTAGGGAATATAGGCAATAACATCAAAGAAACACCTCTTGATTAAGGTGTTCTTTTAGTCAATAAAAATATATAAAATACCAAGCTATTTTTTTAATAGTAGATGTAACTTCTTGGTATAATTTGCGTTTATCGCCGAAGTAGCACAGTTGGTAGTGCAACTGATTTGTAATCAGTAGGTCGCCAGTTCGAGTCCGGCCTTCGGCACCACATTTAAACCCATAGCATTTGCTATGGGTTTTTTTGTTTTAAATCTTAATTATTGACTATAAATTTAGCAACTAAAATTATTCGACACCTCGATTCAATCAAGGTGATGGAAAAAGGCAAGCCGTTGATTCGCAATATCTGTGTGGTATTTGATGCTTACTTAGTCAGTACTAAGACCCAGTTTTCAAAAACTATCTAATCACGTCAAAACCGGGTGCTAAGTTTAAGGCGAAAACACTTTCGTTTAGTTCAGGATTAAGGATTATTTCGCTAAAGACAACCTGAATTTTTTGGTCTAGTTGGCTTGTTAATTGGATGGTGTCCAAGGTCTTATTGCGAAAGCCAAAACTCAGCTGATTGCTTTGGCTTGTTTTATACCAATTAACCCCTAGATCGCTATGAGAGAACCTTGGTAAGTCTTGTAAGTTTTCAGGGCGATTCATCAGCCAATATAAAGGAGTATTTTTTAAATCATTTGTGGCTTGTTGGCTGGCCTGTTCTAATTCTGTATCAATGAGCCACAACTCATGATCGTTTAGCAATAAGGTTTGCTCAATTGGCGTCTTAGTTTGCCAAACAAAAGAAGCGGGGCGCTTAAAATGTAGGTAGCCAGAAGTCTTAGTTAAAAGCGTGTTTGAGTCACTAAAGGTTTGTTGAGTGAAGTCTGCGCTGAGCGTCTCAAACGAATTAAAAAAATCACTAAACTCATTATTTGCTATCGCCACGCTGGAAAAGCATAGAGCTAACGCAGCTAGAAAATTAGTCATCTGAATTAATTGGCTCTGGCGCAAGCACTTGGCGATTGCCCGCACTGTTCATGGTACTTACAACACCCGCTGACTCCATATCTTCGATAATACGAGCTGCTCGGTTGTATCCAATACGCATACGACGCTGCAAGCTTGAGATGGACGCTCTACGAGACGAGGTAACAATCTGTACGGCATCATCATATAAAGGGTCTAATTCCCCACCAGGCGTTGAAGTTATGCCACCAGTGCCACTATGAGAATCTTGTGACTCACTATGTGCATTTAAGATGCCGTCAAGGTAGTTGGTTTCTGAGTTTTCTTTTAAGAAATTTACCACTCGTAAGATTTCATCATCATCAACAAAAGCGCCATGTACACGAGTCAGATGCGCTGCACCAGGACTCATATAAAGCATATCACCCATGCCTAGTAATTGTTCAGCACCGCCCTGGTCGAGAATGGTGCGAGAATCTACCTTACTTGAGACTTTAAAGGCAATTCTAGTTGGTATGTTGGATTTGATAAGGCCGGTGATAACATCAACACTTGGGCGCTGTGTGGCAATAATAATATGAATGCCTGCGGCACGTGCTTTTTGCGCTAAACGTACAATTAGAGCTTCAACGCGTTTGGCTTTAGTGCGATCTTCTTGAGCCAGTGCGCCCAACATATCGGCGTACTCATCAATCACCAGCATAATCAGTGGTAATGCTTTTAGCTCTTGTGCTTCTTCGCCTTCTTGCGCTGTATTTTTATTAAAACTTGGGTCTAGTAATGGCTCGCCCTTTTCTTTAGATTTTTTGAGTTTTTCATTAAATCCATCGATATTTCGAACGCCAAATTTGGCCAGCAATGAATAGCGACGCTCCATCTCGTTGACACACCACCAGAGGGCGGATGCTGCTTCGTTCATGTCAGTAACAACGGGCGTTAATAAGTGTGGGATATCAGCATATATCGCTAACTCAACAATTTTTGGATCGATCATAATGATGCGAACTTCATCGGGCTTGGCTTTGTAAAGCACACTTAAGATCATGGCATTCAAACCAACTGACTTACCCATGCCCGTAGCACCAGCCACTAATAGATGAGGCATTTTTGACAAGTTAGCAACAATAGGATGCCCGTTAATGTCCTTGCCTAAACCCATAGAAAGCGGTGAGCTAGATTTAGCAAACTCTTCAGAAGCAAGCACTTCTTTAAGGCTGATCATTTCTCGTGTTTCGTTAGGAATTTCCAAGCCGATAACAGGCTTGCCAGGAATCACATCAACAATACGCACACTCTCAACCAACAAAGCGCGAGCTAAGTCTTTATTCAGATTCATGATTTGAGACACTTTAACGCCCGGTGCCAAGGAAAGTTCGAACTGAGTAACAACTGGCCCTGGGGTAACCGTGGTAATGGTGACATCAAAACCAAAATCTTTAAGCTTTAGTTCAACTTGTCGAGACATGTCTTCCAATACTTGCTCAGAAAAACCATGAATATTGTTAGCAGGCTCGTCCAGTAAATCTAAGCTAGGTAGGCCTGCAATTGTTGTTGTGTTAAATAGATTTGAAGAGGCGGCTTTTTTTATTTTTTTAACTTGGGCAGCCTTAACTTTGGCGACACCACTTGGTCTTTCTATCGGCTTAGGTATGATCTGAAGTTTGTCTGGTTTATTGAGTTTAGCCTTGGCACGCTTCTCTTTGATTTTGGCAAAAGAAGCGGCCAATGTACTACCAGTAGAGGAAAAAATATTAATCCAAGAAGTGCTAGCAACAATGCTAAAACTCACCATGATAATACCCAGATAAACAATAAACGAAGCGCCGCCAAACAATACGCCAAAGTAATCATGCATGCTAATACCGAGATAACCTCCCGAGGAGCCCATATTGGTAAAATTCTGAGCAAGAAAGGCACTGCTAAAAGCTATGAGAATAATAAGAGCAAAATTACGAATCAAGATAATTGTCTTAGGTGATTTGGGCTGCTCCGCACTTTTATGAACACACCAGCCAAACCAGCTAAGTGCTATCGGAATAATGTAGGCACTAAAACCCAGAATAGATAAGGAAATATCACTTAAATAAGCACCAAAGATACCGGCCAGGTTGGCAACTGATGTATCAAGGGCTACATCACCAGACCACGGGTTCTCGTGAGAAGAGTGAGTAAGCAGTGCTGCCAAATAAACAAGTCCAATAGCGACAAGCGTAATAAAGAGTATCTCGCTACTGGCTTTTGTGCGTGGCTTTTGTCGGTTTTTTTTAACTTTGATTGATGTATTTTTTTTCAAGGGGATTTACTCTTGCTCTATAATGTTTGAATCTAAAAGGCTGATTTTGGTCTGGTTATAAGTATAAAGGATTGGAGTATAAATGAGTGAAAATAAACATTGTAAGGTATTGATTGTAGGTTCAGGCCCCGCAGGTTATTCAGCAGCAGTTTATGCAGCGCGTGCAAATTTAAGCCCAGTGATGGTTAGTGGTATGGAGCAAGGTGGCCAGCTAATGACAACAACTGATGTTGATAACTGGACTGGCGATGATGGGGGCGTTCAAGGGCCTGAGTTAATGGAGCGCATGAAAAAACATGCTGAGCGTTTTGACACTGAGATTATTAATGACTATATTACGACAGTTGATTTCTCAAAACGCCCATTCACTTTAAAAGGCGGCTCTTCAACATATACTGCAGACTCAGTTATTATTGCTACGGGTGCATCAGCTCGTTATTTAGATCTGGAATCTGAAGAGAAGTTTAAAGGTAAGGGTGTTTCAGCCTGTGCAACTTGTGATGGATTTTTCTATCGCGGCCAAAAGGTTGCAGTTATCGGTGGCGGTAATACAGCGGTTGAAGAAGCGTTGTTCTTATCTAATATCGCTGATCATGTCACCATCGTCCATAGAGGAGAAAAATTCTCTAGCGAAAAAATTCTTTCTAATCAGCTTATTGAAAAATCAAAAAATGGCAACATCAGCATTGAGTACAATCAAAATTTAGATGAAGTGTTGGGTGATAATATGGGCGTTACAGGCCTTCGTTTGAAGAATAACGACGGCAGCACTAAAGATATTGACGTTCACGGCGTGTTTATTGCGATTGGACATACGCCAAATACGGGTATCTTCGAGGGTCATCTTGAGATGAGTCACGGCTATTTGCAAGTACAAAGCGGCACCCAGGGTAATGCAACACAAACGTCAGTAGAAGGTGTATTTGCAGCAGGTGATGTTGCAGACCATATTTATCGCCAAGCGATTACTTCAGCTGGCTCAGGTTGTATGGCAGCTTTAGATGCTGAGAAATTTTTAGGCGAATAGTTTTTTATAAAGCACAGGATTTATTGGTATAATTCTGACTTTTACGGCCGCATAGCTCAGTTGGTAGAGCAAGGGATTGAAAATCCCTGTGTCCCTAGTTCAATTCTAGGTGCGGCCACCACATTTAAAGATATTAAGCACCTTAATTGGTGCTTTTTATTGTCTAATATCCGCTGTTTCTTCAGCTATTTTAGTAATCATCCTAGAAAGACATAGTTATGTTTCATAACGTAAACTGTAACACAATACTTCTAAATAGCGAAATTCCTACTGTAAATTGCGCACTAATTAATGATTGTTTATTGTGTTTTCATTTGAACATAGGGCTTTAAGAACTTTGTAAAAGAGCCAAATTAAAACTCCAGTAATAACTGACTTAGATGTGAGATTCAACGTTTTGATTAAGGCTCAGCTAAAGTTACGCGCTTACGTGTTAATTTTCAGAAATGACTAATGTTTGCTTAGTTACAGTGTTGAATGCCACCATTCCACCAGATGAGACATTAAGCCCAGTTACTGCTTGGATAGTGACTTGATGTGTAACAAGAACGTTCAGCTCGCCTAACTTAAACTCTGATAGTTTATCATTTAATTGTTGAAGCGTTTTTTCACGAGGTGCGTGCTGTTGGAAGAACGAATTCAAACCTCCAAAAACTATCGGCTTTCCAATATTAAGAAGTACGGCAGTTTGTTGACAACGGCACCATTCACTAGTAAAGACCGTATTAAATTTAGCACCGCTCATCTTTAGAGCTTTTCCAATAGAAATAGCCTGTTCAACTCCATTGTTATCAAGGTTTCTTTGAGAGGTACAGTCCGCAATATCAAAATTTACTGGGTCGCCAAAGCCTGGAGCCAAGGCATGTCGCATAAAAATTACGTTAGCTCCAATAGCAGTGATGGCATCAGAAATATTATTAGCTTCAGCACGCACAGCATTTGATAAAGCCAAGAATAAGCTGAGAAATACAGCCATAAATTTTTGAAGCATTCGAGCCTCTTCCAAACTCTTAGCAAAGCCTAGCATTAAAACGATATTTTTCATAATTTACTCCTGTTTACACCATTTCAATGTCTTACCACCATCATAACGATAAGCTAACTCATTATCAAGAAAATCCTTCTCTAAACTAACACCATCAACCACCATAGTAGATAGACCACAAAAAAGCGCACCAATGGGTGCGCTTTTTTCTTTAAGCTTTTAAAAGGCTATACACCTGGCATGTAATTCATTACTAAGCCAATAATTATTAAGGTCAGAAATGCACCACCTAGCATGGCCATAATGACACAAACTTGGGTTATTGCACATTTTGGTGAGCCAATCTCTTGTCCATCGTATTTCATCATATCTATTCTCTCCTCAAGATTAAAATAAGTAAATATATTGCTTCGATTTTAATACTAACATAATTGAAATCATTAGCATGACTATCATTATGGGCTAATATTGATATCATAACAATATGAGTTAAATGTTTATTATAGAAATGCACCGAAATAACCTTAGATTGCAGCAGCTTGTTATTTAAGGGTAAGAGAATAAATGAGGAGTACCGCTATATAGAAGATATAGACTGAATCTATATTATTAAAGTATTATATTATATACTTGACATATTATGATTTCATGATATAATTACTCACATGTCGACGCTTTCCCCCAAGAAATATTCTCTCCTCAAGAGATTAGGCGTCGGCATACTAATTAACTGAGACAAATATTATGAAAACAATTTTAAACATTATTGCCATGACAACATTATTAGTCACAAACGTTTCTGCTGAAGTGGTCACGCCCTATGGTGTTTTTAATCCGTTAGCTATGTTTGATGCCTCAGCAGATAAGAAAACATCTGAATTAAACTCAGCGTTTTATAACTATGGTAATCAAGGATATGATTTTGTAGTGAACTCTACACCAGTTATTACGCCGTCATTGCCAACACAACTTGCAAGTTTAGATCGTTAGTAGACGACTGCTGCGTTAATTGCTACTGTACTAGGTATAGATAGCAAATCACTTTTTACTCGAATATTTAGATGGCTTTTTGTTGGCTCGTTCAGCATTCTGGCGGTAAAAGTATTATCATTGTAACTAAGCTTAACTCGATAACCTTTTAACACTTTTTCAGCTTTCTTTTGGTAGCGTACATTCCAACATCCGTGAACGCCATTAATACAAGGTTCGGTTATTTTTTTCAAAGTGTAATTCATGTAAATTGGTTCAATGTTGACAATGTCAGCTTTGATAACTTCAGTTTCATGATTAATAGCCGAAGCGCTACCGATGAAAGTGGTGAGTAGAATAATAGTGGTGGCAATTTTTTGAGCTGGGAATCGTAAAACTATTTTTTTTAACATCAATTGTTTAGCCTTTTTGGTAAAAATAATCATAAACTATATTATATATTTATAATATTATGATATAATAATCTTAGAAGATCATTATTCTCTCCCCCGAGACATATTTAATGATTTTCTATTAGGTAGTCGTTTTTTTTATTCTCCTCAAGTTTAGTTAGGCGGCTACCTCCTCCTCAAGATTTAATCCCCTTTTTCTGAGTGCCATGATATACACTTGCAACAGCTTTGCAATACTATCATTAGAGCATAATTTTATGATATTGTTATATTACTGATAGCTTAAGTATTTAGATAAATACAGTCGCCCTATTTAAGTAATTAATGTAGTGTTTCTGGACTAATGTAGTCTTGTTTAGAGGGTTGTAAGGTTTCTTGAATGAGCAGGGTTCCCATGCGGACAAATTCGATAATCTCGTTTAGATCTTGTGCGTTTTGCTCGTTGTCAAGCAGCTCCGCATCAAGTTTTGAAATTTCAGAAAAATCTTTAATCATCTCTAGAGCATCATCATCGGTGGTTGAGACTTTTTGAAGTCCTAGGCCGACTAAATAACCCTGACACCATTCAATAAGTGTAT
>Ga0308001_10000917_pt1 | contig 13571 bp, 12 predicted proteins | sample Neamet5_FD_203167 | JGI IMG/M metagenome (GOLD analysis project Ga0308001, IMG submission 203167) | Marine microbial communities from water near the shore, Antarctic Ocean - #5 | ecosystem: Environmental > Aquatic > Marine > Unclassified | place: Southern Ocean | collected 2014-06-04
TATAAAATATGATATTAAAAAATATTTTAAAAAAAATGAATACAATAAAATTATCGACTATATGTGTGCTGACAAAAAAAATAACGATAAAAAAATAAATCTAATTTTATTAAAAAAAATTGGTCAAACAACGCAACCTAACATGTACAAAATTTCAAGCACGGAATTAAAAAAAGTATTTAATAAAATTATTTAATTTTTATTTCCAAAGCGTGAATTTTAGTTTTCATTTCTTCTGCGAGTAGCGACATAATTTCTCTTTGGGCTTTAATTTTGTCTAATGATCTTAGATAAGTAGATTGAATATCAAGTTTTAGATGGTATTTTTCTGAGTCAAAAGATCTGTGTTTTTTGTGTTGATTACTGTTATCTGTTATTAAAATTTTTTCTACTTTAATATTCTTCTTAATTTTATTTTCTATAAGGCTTAAAAAATCATTCATATAATCATAATTTACTATATAACTACTTTTTTTGTATGAAAATTATTTGTGATTGGGAAAATTGTGATCAAATTGGTAGCTATAGGGCTCCATTAGAAAAAGATAATAGCAAAAAGTATAGATTGCTTTGTCTGGAACATATTAAAATTTTTAATAAAAAATGGAATTACTTTTCGAATATGACTGACCAACAAGTTGAGTATTTTGTTAAGTCAGATTTAACTTGGCACAAAGCGACCAAAAGCTTCAGTTCATCAGATAATTTTTTTAATATTCTTTGGAGTAATGCTTTAGAAGATAAACTAAATATTTTTAAATCAGAAAGTTTTAATGAATACAAAAGAACTCAATTAAGCAATACTGATAGGGATGCATTTGATGCCATGGAGTTAAAATATGACACTAAATGGGAAGAAATTCAAAAACAATTTAAAACTCTTGTAAAGAAATATCATCCTGATAAAAATCAAGGAAGTAGAAAATTTGAAGATAAACTTAAAACAATAACTCTAGCATATAGTCAACTTAAAATGACCATAGGGAAAAAGAAGTGACAAATTTAACAACTTTTAAAAAACCAGACATTAAAATATCTGTAAGACAAACTTTCGGCATAAACACCGACATGGAAATAGATGCATTTTCAGAAAAAAATGAATTTGTTCCAAAAATTGATCAAAACTACAAATTTGATAAGGACACAACTCTTGCTATATTATCTGGTTTTGCATTTAACAAACGAGTCTTAATTCAAGGCTATCATGGAACGGGAAAATCTACTCACATTGAACAAGTTGCAGCAAGATTGAACTGGCCATGCGTAAGGGTAAATTTAGATAGTCACGTTAGCAGGATAGATCTTATTGGGAAAGATGCGATTGTTTTAAAAGATGGAAAACAAGTCACTGAATTTAAAGAAGGAATTCTACCTTGGTCAATACAAAATCCAGTTGCGCTAGTTTTTGATGAATATGATGCTGGTAGGCCAGATGTAATGTTTGTTATTCAAAGAGTGCTTGAAAGTGAAGGAAATTTTACATTACTTGATAAAAATAAAGTTATTGGCCAGCATGATTATTTTCGTATGTTTGCAACAACCAACACAATAGGTCTTGGGGATACAACTGGGCTTTATCATGGAACGCAACAAATTAATCAAGGGCAGATGGATAGATGGAATATTGTAACAACACTAAACTATTTACCTTTTGAAAAAGAATTGGAAATAATTTTAGCAAAAAATAAAACTTATAACTCTAAAGAAGGAAAAGAAAAAATATCGAATATGATTAAAGTTGCAGATCTATCAAGAAAAGGCTTTGTAAACGGAGATATATCTACAGTCATGAGTCCTAGAACAGTTTTACATTGGGCTGAGAATGCAAAAATATTTAGTGACCACGGGTATGCTTTTAGATTAACTTTTCTAAATAAGTGTGACGATACAGAAAAAAAAATTATTTCAGAGTACTACCAAAGATGTTTTGGGGAAGATCTTCCAGAATCATCAGTCAATGTTACCATTTCTTAAATGGGGAAAAAGCCTGAGATACTAGAGGATTTCAAAAAAGCAATTACCTCTACAATTAAATCTATTATCGGAGATGAAAAAGTGGAAGTAATATTTGGTAACGAAGTAAATAAAAAAAATAAAAGGACTATTGCTCTTCCAAATCTTAGGGGTGTAGATAATAAAATTGATTATATTGGAACTAGAGCTTTAGCAGACTCTGAGGCTTTGCGATTAAAATGCTCGGACATAAATATTTATAATTCTTTTAAACCGCAGGGTAATATTTCAAAACTATTATATTCAGTTGCTGAAAAAATTAGATATGAAAATATTGGATCTTTGTATTTTAAGGGTGTTAGGAAAAATTTAAATTCTTTTTATGAAACTAAAAGTAAAACTAAAATTGAAAGTGAAAATAAAGACTATGAATTTTTAGATGCTTTTGAATACTATTTAAGAAATAATATTTCTGAGTTAAATAGAAATAAAAATACAGAAAAAAAATATAATAAATATAAAAAAAAACTAGACACCAATTTAAAAAGTAAGTTAGAAGTGTTGAATAATTCACTTTTAGATCAAAAAAAATTCAATTCTTTAATTTCAAAGATAATTTTACAATTAAAAGTAGATGAAGATTTAGATCCAGATCAAAAAGAGAGCGATCAAAAAGATTCTGATAACTTAGAAAATAAAGCAAAAGATGAAAAGAATCAAAACTCAAAAGATAATGAAAATAATGAAATGTCTATTGATACTAATTTGCTTGATATTGATCAATTGTCCTCAGAAGATAACAAGGAAGTTGAAATTGATAAAGAGGAAGACCCTCTTAACTCTCCAAACAATAGAAAAATTACAAATAAAAATTTTACAGACTCAAAATATAAAGCTTACACTCAAGAATTTGATGAAGTCATTTCTGCTGAAGGATTAGAAAGTGAAGAAGAGCTTTTGAGATTAAGACAGAACTTAGACCAACAACTATTAACCTTAAAAAATTTTATTTCTAAGTTAGCTAATAAATTGCAGAGAAAATTGTTGGCAAAGCAAAATAGGTCATGGGAGTTTGATTTAGAGGAAGGTTCTTTAGACGCTTCAAAGTTAACAAGAATTATTATGGACCCTCTTAATTCACTCTCTTTTAAAAAAGAAAAAGATATCAAATTTAAAGATACGTTAGTGACTATTTTAATTGATAATTCAGGGTCTATGCGTGGAAAACCAATTTCAGTAGCGGCGATATGTGCTGATATTTTGGCAAGAACTCTCGAAAGATGCTCTGTCAAAGTTGAAATCTTAGGCTTCACAACTAAACACTGGAAAGGTGGCCAGAGCAGAGAAAAATGGACTAGTAATCAAAAACCTTTGTTCCCCGGTCGCTTGAATGATCTAAGACATATTATTTATAAATCTGCTGACACTCCGTGGAGACAATCAAAAAATAACATGGGTCTAATGCTTAAAGAAGGACTTTTAAAAGAAAACATTGATGGAGAGGCTTTGAAATGGGCTTACAATAAAGTTTTGAGACGAAAAGAAGAAAGAAAAATATTAATGGTAATATCCGATGGCGCACCAGTTGATGATTCTACTTTATCTACAAATACAAATGATTTTTTAGAAAATAATTTGAAACAAACAGTAAAATGGATAGAAAAAAGTTCTTCTGTTGAGTTGTTGGCTATTGGTATTGGTCATGATGTAACAAGATATTATAATAAAGCAATTAAAATTACAGATGTTCAAGATCTTGGGGATGTTATGATTAATCAATTAACAGAATTGTTTAGTGAAGATAAGAAAAAAACTATGCACTAAATTAATATTTTAACCAGCTAACTATAATATATTTAAAAATGTTTTTTTTTATTTAGATCATTTATTTTTATTATTAATAATCTAAAAGGTATTAACATCAAAAAAGCCATTAAAATTTTTACAAATAAGTCTCCAAAAGCAAGTGTTACCCAGGGGACGCCTGTTCCTAAAAAAGAAATTGAAAAAAATAAAAATGTATCGATAATTGAACCAAAGATTGATGAGGTCATTGGAGCTACAAACCAAACATTATTTCTTAATTTTTGAAAAATTTCTATATCTATAAGTTGAGCTACTAGAAAAGCCACACCTGATCCTATGGCTATTCTTATTGATATAACATCTTCAAAATTTGTAGAAACAAAAAGTGTTAATATAATTCCAAATATAAAACCAAAATATACTAATTTTCTAGCTTTTTCTTTTCCAAATCTTCTATTTGCTAGATCAGTAATTAAAAATGTTACAGGATAACTAAATGCACCATAAGTTAATACATCTTGTAAATTAAATTTATTTATTGGAAATTGAACCAAATAGTTTGAAATAATTATTACTACTCCCATAGTAAATGAGAGAGTTATGAATAGATTTCTATTAGGCTTGAAGTCTGTGAGCACTAAACTGCTACGTTAATGCTGATTTTTAATTTCTGGGCTTTTCTTGAAAGCTTTTGTTTTTTTACTGATTTCAAGTATTGGTCAAGGCCGCCCTTAAAATCAACTGTACGTACAGCTGCATTTGTAACTCTTAGAGAAATGTTTTTTTTTAACTTATCGCTTTTAAAAGTAACTTTTTTTAGATTAGGTAAAAACCTTCTTTTAGTCTTATTGTTAGAATGACTAACGTTGTGACCTTTTAAAGGTGATACTCCTGTAAGTTCGCATCTTTTAGACATAAATAAATGTGATAATTATATAATTTTTGTATTTAGTATAATCAAGTTAATATATCTAGATTGACAATGAAACAACCAAATAATAAGAAATTTAATGGACTTTTACTTACCTATTGCACAGGTTCAAATTAGCATCATTACAATTTTAATTTTAAGCTTTGCTGTTGGTTTTTTATCAGGAATATTTGGTATAGGGGGAGGTGTTTTAATGACCCCTATTCTTATTTTTTTAGGAATACCGGCGACGTATGCTGTAGCTAATGTTGCCAATACTGTTTTAGGAATATCAGTTTCTGGAGCTACCACTCACTGGTATAAAAAAACTTTAGATTATAAAATGGGCTTTATGATTGTGATTGGTGGACTTGCTGGCGCTACTTTAGGAATGCAAATTTTTAAATATCTAAGAGAAATTGGTAATATTAATACAATCATAGCATTACTTTATATTTACTTATTAGTAATAATAGGAACACTTATTTTTGTTGAGGGAGTTAAAGAAGTAACTGCTTTAAAAAAAAAAATAATACTTAAAAAAAAATTGCATACTCATTATTGGATTCATGGACTTCCATTTAGAATGCGATTTAGTAAGTCTAAAGTATATGAAAGTGCATTAACACCAATCATCTTGGGATTTGCTGTTGGTTTATTTGCATCTATTATGGGAATTGGTGGAGCTTTCTTAATGGTTCCAGCAATGATCTATTTAATCGGTATGCCAACTAAATTAATTCCAGGAACTTCTTTGTTCGTTACTATTTTTATCACGGGATTTGTGGTTATAGCACATGCTGTGCAGTTTAAGTCTATTGATCTTGTATTGGTTTCTTTTTTATTATTTGGATCAATTATAGGTTTGCATATAGGTTTAAAAATTTCTGAAAAATTAAACGCTCCAGAATATAAAGCATTGTTGGCTATTTTATTAATAGCGATTGGAATATTTATGGGTGTAAAAACATTTATATTCAATAAAAGTGCTGATCTTTTTAGAGTCATGCCTGCCCCTAATTTTAATTCTGAATTAACTCTTTTAGTTATAAATTTAGCAAAAAACTCACCCGTAATTTATGCTTCTTTATCTGTTGTGTTTGTTGTTTTTGTAGGTTTTATTTTTTCCTACATTAGAGAATTAATTCATCACTTTAGATATTCAAAAAAAATTAAGAATTAATACCAATAGCTTTTTGGATATTGCTTATTTTTTCTTTTTTTAAAATTTCAATTAATTCTTTTTTTATATTTTTTACTATACTAGGACCTTTGTAAACCATTCCGGTATAAAGCTGAATTAATGTTGCTCCAGCTGCAATTTTTTCGAAAGCACTTTGCCCACTATCAATGCCCCCAACACCAATAATAGGTACTTTTCCTTTATTGGATTTGTAAAAAATTTTAATAAATTTTGATGATATTTTTTGCAATGGTAGTCCTGATAAACCGCCTACCTCATTACTTTTTGTGTTAGATAAATTTTCCCTATTTTGATTTGAAGTATTTGTTAGTATTACTCCATCAATTTTAAATTTTAATATTAATTCATTTATATTACTAATTTCTTTTTCGTTTATGTCAGGAGAAATTTTTAAGACTATTGGACATTTAATTTTTTTATCCTTTTTAAATTTGTTAAGCTTACTTAAAAGACCAGATAATAGTTTTTCTTCATGAAAGTCTCTTAAACCTTCTGTGTTTGGAGAAGAAATGTTAATAGTGACGTAGCTAGCTAATTTATTTAGTTTATCAAAACACTTTAGAAAATCCAAAGACTTGTCTTTTGTTTCTTTATTTGGGCCTATATTGATTCCTAAAAAATCTTCAGGTGGGTTTTCAACTAAACGATCCACCACTCTTTCTGCACCATCATTGTTAAAACCCAGTCTATTTATCATTGCTTTATCCTTTTCAAGTCTAAATACTCTAGGTTTAGGATTTCCTAATTGGCTTTTGGGTGTAATTGTCCCTACTTCAACGAAACCAAAACCAAGTCTAAATAAAGAGTTATAAACTTCCGCACTTTTATCAAATCCAGCCGCTAATCCGATTGGGTTTTTTAATTTTTTTTTAAATACTTCTATATTAAGCATTTCTTCGTCTTCAACCTTAAAAAAACTTTTTGGAACAAAATTAAATTTTAAGGACTTAATTGCTAGTTCGTGAGCAACTTCTGGGTCTAAGCCAAAAATATAAGGTCTTAAAAGTGAAAACATCTACTTGCCTTTAATTTTTTCATTAATTAGTTTAATTGTTTCTTTAATGCCAAAAAAACTTATGAAGAAACCCATTCTTGGACCGTCTACACTACCAAAAAGTACCTCGTAAATTAATATAAACCATTCTCTTAATTTTTTTTCGTATCCATTTTCTTTACCAGTTGAATATACTACAGTTTGAATATCTTCTGGCTTTAGATCCTGTGCAATTGGTTCGAGTTTTTTTGCTAAGTTTATGAGAGCTTTTTTTTCGTCTGCATTGGGTATTTTATACCTTTTATTTGGTTCCACTTTATCTCGAAAGTAATTAATTGCGTATTCAGTTAATTGATCAAGAACAGGGTAGTCTTTAGGTTTAATATCTGGATGAAATCTTTGTATAAACTTCCATAAAATGTTTTTGTTTTCAGCATTACTAGAACCTACTAGATTTAAAAGCATTGAAAAAGTCATGACTATTTTTTCTTTAGGAGGATTCCCTTTATGAACATGCCAGACTGGATTTAACAATTTTTTTTGAATTTCTTGTTTGGGAAACTCCTCTATTAATGAAAGGTATTCATCAACTGCTTTTGGAACAACATCGGAGTATAGTTTTTTTGCTCTTGTTGGATTTTGATACATGTAAAGTGACAAACTTTCGGGAGAAGCGTATCTTAACCATTGGTCTATGGTAATTCCGTTTCCTTTTGATTTAGAGATTTTTTCACCTTTTTCGTCTAAAAATAACTCATAAGCAAATCCGTTTGGCGGTCTTTTACCTAAAATTTTACAAATTTTATTTGAAATTATCGCGCTTTCAGTTAGATCTTTTCCATACATTTCAAAATCAACATCAAAAGTAAACCATCGCATAGCCCAATCTACTTTCCATTGTAATTTACAGTTTCCGTTTATTATTTGAGTTTCTAGTTTTTTTCCATTGTTGTCGAAAATAATTGTTCCATTTTTTTTATTTATTTCTAAAAGTGCAATTTCTAAAACTTTACCTGTAGTTGGACATATTGGTAGGAATGGACAGTATGTTTTTTTTCTTTCACTTCTTAAAGTTGGTAAAATAATTTCCATGATCTCTTCGTATTTTTCTAAAACACGCATTAACGAATTGTTAAAATTTCCACTTTTGTAATTTTCAGTTGAGCTCTTGAAATTATATTTAAAATTAAATTTATTCAGAAAATCTTTGAGCATTTCATTGTTGTGTTTTCCAAAACTATCAAATTTGTTAAATGGATCTGGAATGTCAGTTAAAGGCCTTCCAATATTTTCGTGAAGTATTTTATTGTTAGCTATATTGTCTGGTACTTTTCTTAAGCCGTCCATATCATCCGAAAAGGTTATAAGGTCGCTTTCTATAGTTTGAATATGGTTTAATGCGTTTATCATCATAGTAGTTCTGGCAACTTCTCCAAATGTACCGATATGTGGTAACCCACTAGGGCCATATCCAGTTTGAAAGGTTATTTTATTTTTAGATTTTATTAAATCTTTTCTGTCTTTTAAAAGTTTTCTAATCTCAACAAAAGGCCACGAAGAAGTAGATTGAATTAAATTAATATCAAGCATATGACTGGTTTATTAAATTTTATAGATAAAATACAGATATAATTACAAGATAATTAGTTGAATTTCATAGGCATTTAAATAATCTATTTTTATCATGACTTCGAACAAAACTGTTTTTTTTATAATTGGAATCTTATTAATTATCTTAGGTTTCTTTATGTTGGTGCCTTATGGGGTGCAAATATTTTATAAAGAAGATAGTCATAGCTTTTTATCATCTTCGTTTATTACAATTTTAATTGGCACACTGTTTGTGTTGGCTAATTTGCAAGATAAGTATGAATTAAATCTCAAACAAACATTTTTGTTTTCCACTTTTACATGGATTGCAGTAGCTTTATTTGGCTCCATACCATTTATTCTTTCTGATCTTAATTTTTCTTTGAGCGACTCATTCTTTGAAAGTATGTCTGGAATAACTACCACTGGTTCTACTGTTATTACAAATTTAGATGATTCACCTAAAAGCATATTGATGTGGAGAGCTATTATGCAGTGGCTTGGTGGTGTTGGAATAATTGTAATGGCTATTACTGTACTGCCTCTTTTAAAAGTTGGAGGTATGCAATTATTTAAAATAGAAAGCTCAGATAAACCAGAAAAAATTTTACCGAGAGCTACCCAAGTTGCTTTTATTATAATTTCTACCTATTTAATCTTAACTTTATTTTGTGCCTTTTTTTACAAAATTCTTGGAATGGGACCTTTTGATAGTATTGCTCATGCGATGACAACAATAGCTACTGGAGGTTTCTCTACACACAATGAGTCAATAGGTTTTTTTAAAAATTCAAGTATAGAAATAGTTGCTATAATATTTATTATATTAGGAAGTATACCGTTTATTTCTTATTTAAAATTTATAAAAGGAAATAAAAAAATTTTTTTTCAAGACATGCAAATTAAGGGATTGGTATATCTTTTTATTTTTTCTACTTTTATTATGTTTTTATATTTATTATTTAACAATAGTAACAATTTGCTAATTGAGAAAATAAGGATAGCTTCATTTAATGTTGTGTCTATTTTGTCTGGAACTGGATATGTAACCAATGATTTTAGCTTATGGGGAAAATTTCCATTAATTTTTTTTCTATTTTTAATGTTTATAGGAGGTTGCGCAGGATCAACTGCATGTGGAATAAAAATATTTAGGTTTCAGTTATTGTTTTTATTTATAAATAATCAAATTAAAAAAATAATTTATCCAAATAGTATTTTTATCTTAAAGTATGATAATCAGAAAATTACAGACAGTTATATGCATTCAGTAATTATTTTCATTTTTTCTTATTTATTTATATTTATTTTAACTGCTTTATTACTTTCAATAACTGGTCTTGACTTTTTATCTTCAATTTCAGGAGCCGCAACATCAATATCAAACGTTGGTCCTGGTCTGGGCGAGGTAATAGGGCCAAATGGAAACTTCAAATCTGTTCCTGAAGTTTCTAAATGGATATTATCATTTGGCATGCTACTTGGCAGGCTGGAATTATTTGCAGTCTTAATATTGTTTGTTCCGTCATTTTGGAGAGATTAAATTAAATGAATTTATCAAATTTTATCAAACCTTATTTAGATCGAAGAATGTTAAGAATTTTATTACTTGGCATAATGAGTGGTTTTCCATGGGTCTTAATAGGTAGTGCTTTAAGTTTATGGCTAAAAGAAAATGATTTAAGCAGAACTACAATTGGATGGGCCGGGTTAATTTTTGGAGTATATGCAATAAATTTTTTATGGGCTCCTTTAGTTGATCGATTACATCTCCCATTTTTGTCCAGAAAGATAGGCCATAGAAAGTCATGGATAATTTTGATGCAGTTAAGTATTTTTATTTTTTTATTAATATGGAGTTTATTAGATCCTACTAAAAATTTGTGGCTAGTAATTGCAGTAGGATTAGGAATTGCAATATCCTCTGCTACGCAAGATATAACAATTGATGCTTTAAGAATTGAACAAATAAACGAAAATGAAAAGAATCTCTTGTCTGCAGGGGCCGCAGTATCTGTGGTTGGTTGGTGGACAGGCTATAAAATTGGAGGATTAGTGTCCTTACTTAGTGCGGATATACTTCAAAAACAAGGTGTAGAAAATTATTGGCAAGTCTCATTTTTAATACTCTCGGGAATTATTACTCTTTGTAGTATAGGGCTACTTTTCATACCAGAAAAGAATTCTAAAGAAAAAATAAATTATCAAAATTTAGCTGATCAACAAATATTGAAAAAAATTGGTTTTTCTAATAGCTTTACTAAAAGTTTTGCTTGGCTATACGGCACTATAATTAACCCTTTATTAAGTTTTTTCAAAAAAAATACAGTCAATGTAGCTCTTTCAATACTTGGCTTTGTATTTTTATTTAAAATTGGAGAAGCCTTTCTTGGAAGAATGTCTTTAGTATTTTACAAAGAAATTGGTTTTTCTAAAACTGATATAGCATTGTATTCAAAAGGAATTGGATGGCTCACTACAGTTACATTTACTTTACTTGGTGGGTTATTTGCAGTTAGAATGGGTTTGGTTAAAGCTATGTTTTTATCAGGAATACTTATGGCCTTAACAAATCTTTTGTTCTCTATTTTGGCTTGGGTAGGTAATTCTGAAATCTTATTCGCATTTACTGTTTTAATTGATGATTTGGCTGCCGCATTTGCAACTGTTGCCTTTGTAGGATTTATTTCTGCTTTAGTAGATAGAAATTATACGGCAACACAATATGCTTTACTTGCTTCAATTGGTACTGCAGGTAGAACACTTTTTGCTTCTTCGTCGGGTATGCTGGTTGATTGGTTAAATGGAAATTGGATTATATTTTTTATTATTACTGCCTTAATGGTAATTCCTTCTTTAATTTGCTTACTTTTAATCAGAAAGAAATTAGATTTAAATGAGTAAGAATTTCTCAAATAATTACCCTGTAATTAATCTTTATAAGAAATCTTCTTGTAAATCGGAAATGGTTTCTCAAATGATTTATGGTGAAAATTTTAGGATAATTAGTAAATCTAAAAAGTGGTTGAAGATTAAAATTCAAGAAAATAAGTATATAGGTTATATAAAAAGAAAAAAATTTATCTCTTGTTTAAAGCCAACCCATAAAGTATCCGCTTTATTTGCTAATATATATAAAAAATCTAATTTTAAAAATAAGATTGGAAGACTTCCGTATATTACTAAAATCAAAGTAGACGAAGAAAATTCTAAATTTGCTAAATTTCAAAATAAATGGATTGAAATAAAAAATATAAAACCTCTTAAATATAAAGATAAAGATATTTTTAATGATGCTAAAATCTTTAGAAACATAAAGTATAAATGGGGTGGGAAAACGTTTAAAGGAATAGACTGTTCGGCTTTAGTACAAGTATGTTTAAATTTTAATAATAAATCTTGCCCTAGAGATACTGGTCAGCAAATTAGTTTTTTTAAAAAAAATATTAATTTGAAAAATATAAAAAGAAATGACATTATTTATTGGAAAGGTCACGTTGCTATAGCTTTATCTGATAAAAAACTTATTCATGCTTATGGTCCAAAAAAAAAAACATTAGTTATGGGTATAAAAGAAACAGTCGAGTTAATAAAAAAAACTGCTAATCTAAAAATTATTGCTATAAAAAGAATTTAATAAAATCGCAACATGCCACAACACCATACATTTAGCGCTAATAAACTTTAGTAATCAATCCTTTAGATAAAAAAGTAAAGTAAAAGCTAGTGGGAGCCGGTAGAGACTTGTTGGAGTTCTGGGTGTGTTGGTTTCATTTTCCCGCAACAACCATACCTTCTATTAACATCGTTGGAGCATTCGTGGAATATTTAAATTCAAGATCATCTGCTAAAGTTATGTTTTTAAACATATCATTAAAATTTCCAGCTATAGTAATTTCACTGACAGGGTATTTAAATACTCCATTTTCCAACATAAACCCTGTTGCACCTACAGAATAGTCTCCAGTTACTAAGTTGCTTCCGTGACCGATAGTTTCAGTGATATACAATGTTTTTTGATTTAACTCTAAAAGATTTTTGTATGAGATAGACCCTCTCTCAAAATATAAATTACTTGTTCCGCCGCTTCTACCGTTTGATTTTAGGTTCAATTTTTTTCCATAATAAGTATCAACCAGATAATTCTTTAAAACACCCTGATCTACTAATTTTAATTCCTTGGTTTTAACTCCTTCATCATCAAAATTCCTTGAGCCTAATCCTTTAATTATATCAGGTTTGTCATAAATATTTATTGAGGTTGAAAATATTTCTTCATTTATTTTATTTTTTAAAAATGAAGTTCCTCTCGCTATAGAGGAGGCTGATATTGCACTTGCTAAGACACTTAACATTCCTTTTGAAATTCTTCTATCAAAAATAATACTTATTTTTTCGCTTTTTATTTTTTGAGGATTTAATTTTTGAATTGTTTTTTTAGCAGCCGATGATCCAATTTGATTTGGTCTAAGCATGTCATGTAAGTGACAAGTACTTGTAAATTCATAATCTCTTTCCATTTTATTATTAGCATTTTTTGCAACAGCAACACAAGATGCTGAGAATGATGATGACTTATACCCATTTAAAAAACCATCACTACTTGCTAATATGAAATTTGATTTAGATTCTGAAAAACTAGTTTCTGTATTAATAATTTCTTTCTTTTCAAGGGCAACTTCTTCAACTTCTGTTAAATATTCAATTTTTTCATCATTCTTAATGTGATCATCATCATATAAATTTAAATCTTTAATCTTTGTTGCTAGTAAATCTTTATCTGGTAGGGAATTAAATTCATCCTCAGGTGTAATTTTTGTTGTTTCGATACATCTCTCTATTAGGGTTTTAATATTATCCTCTGTTAGATTTGATGACGATATATTAGATTTTTTCTTTCCTATATAAGTTGTTAAACCAACCTTTAAACTATCTGATCTGTCGGACTCATCTAGTTTTCTATTTCTAAAATTAACTGTTTCAGAAATTGAGTGTCCCACTGCTGCTGTCACATCTGTTGCACCTAATTTTTTTGCTAAATCTATGCAAAAAGATGCTGTTTTTTTTAAATAATCTTGATCTTTAACCATGTGATCTATAATTGAGTTCCACCA
>Ga0308001_10000924_pt1 | contig 13516 bp, 16 predicted proteins | sample Neamet5_FD_203167 | JGI IMG/M metagenome (GOLD analysis project Ga0308001, IMG submission 203167) | Marine microbial communities from water near the shore, Antarctic Ocean - #5 | ecosystem: Environmental > Aquatic > Marine > Unclassified | place: Southern Ocean | collected 2014-06-04
GAGATTTTAATCACCCCGATGTTATCCGTGTAAATAATTGGAAACAAATACATGAGTTATTAGTAAAATGAAAGTATACGTAGGTTGGGATTCTCGAGAAGACATATCATATCAAGTGTGTGAACATTCTATCAAACGTAGAGATCCATCAGCAGAAGTTATACCATTAAAACAAAATCAGATGCGAGAGCAAGGTATGTATACTAGAGAAATAGACAAGTTAGCCACAACAGAATTCACATTTTCTAGATTCTTTGTTCCTTATCTTAATGACTACAAAGGTTGGGCTGTATTTTGTGATTGTGATTTCCTTTGGAAAATTCCAGCAAAAGAACTAGAACAATACTGTGATGATTCTAAAGCAGTTGTTTGTGTGCAACACGATTATACACCCGAAGAAGGATCTATCAAAATGGATGGACAAGTACAAACAGCATATCCAAGAAAAAATTGGAGCAGTATGGTACTGTGGAATTGCGGACATCCTAAGAATAAAATGTTAACTCCCGAACTACTAAACAAAGAAACACCAAAATTCCTACATAGATTTAGTTGGCTAGACGATGCAGACATTGGATCTCTACCTCACGAATACAATTGGCTAGTAGGGTGGTACAAAGAACCCAAAGATGGCAAACCTAAGATACTACACTACACAGAAGGTGGTCCGTGGTTCGATGGTTATAGAGATTGCGAGTATTCCGATGATTGGAAGAAAGAAGTAATCAATCTATTCTCAGCATAATAAACAGTTCAAAAATATTGTAAAAAGTCCAGATAACTACTGCTATAGGTCATGCAAAAAAAGAATCACAAGACTAGAATGCTAGAGTGGATTGAACAATTAGACCTGATTGTTGTGCAATCTGAGATCAAACCATACGGTCCTGGTACAAGAAGATACATGGTTGGTAAACACATAGAAGAACCTAACCACAATGCATGGCAAATGCCAAGTGGCAAATGGGCATCAACGGCAGGAGTACAAGAATGGCTTACACCAGAACCATTGGATGGTCCTGCGTTAGAGAAATGGTTAACAGAATATGCGGAGAAAAAATGATTGATATTTTAGGATCAGAAAGTGAAATACCTAAGAAGATCGAAGGATGGAATCATACATTCCAATTGGCAAACCCTTATATAAAAGGAAACGGTATTGGCATCGACGTTGGTTGCAGAGAAGGTGGATTTGCTAGAGAAATGGAAAAAAATTTCACACACATACACTGTTTTGATTTCCGAGACAAGAAAAACATGTTTGAGAAAAATGTGATCGACATGAGCAAATTTACCTATCATGTTTGTGGTATAGGAGAGAAAGAAGGAACAGCGTTTACAACAAGCCATAAAGTAGGCAGAATAAAAGATAGAGGCAACGTCGCAGTGCCTATAAAAACTATTGATTGGTTTGACCTAGAAAATGTTACGTTTATCAAATACGATATCGAGGGTTACGAGTTAAAAGCGATACGAGGTTCAGAACAGACTATTAAAAAATACAGTCCTGTTGTTGTTGTAGAACAAAATAAAGGAAACACTGATGCAAAGGAACTTTTAGAATCCTGGGGTTATACATGTAAAGGCATAGATAAAGTGTTCAATCAAGATTACATAATGGTGAAAGAATGACATACCGACCTATACCACTGCCTACATCAATAGCGTTTGAACCTATCAACTTATGCAACGCAAAATGTTTTTGCTGTCCGTACACCACACTGAGTGAAGATAAAACGTATCACGGTAAAGCAATGAGTCAGGAGCAGATAGGAACATTGTTACACGACTATGGGTCACTTATAAAAAAATATCAAGTAAAAGATTACACTTGTGCTGTAAGCCCATGGAGGTACAGCGACCCGTTGGTACAACCCAATTTAGAATACATCATGGAATTGTGTAACCATTACAAAATTAAAATTGGTCTTTGCACTAACGGTGTATCGTTTACTAAAAAACAATGTGAAATTTTAAACAAGTACATACACTTAACAGGAAACATACACATGAGTGTTATTGGACACACAGAAGAAGAACTATGGGAATTCATGAAGATTAAAAAAAGCAAAACACTAGAAAGTCTAAAATTCGTAAAAGACAACTACCCGGAGATTTCAAAAAGAATAAGAATTGGTGTTAAGCATAAACAACAATCGTTAACTGCAAGTCCATCGGTTATTAAACAATACCTAGACGTCACACTAGGCAAGGTAAAATCTAAGAGTAACTGGGTTGAAAATAGGATGGGTGATGGGGATGGAGATTGGACTAAACCGTACGATGCTGTAATAAATGAAAAAAATTATATGCAAGGGTGTGCCATGGGAGGTGGACGTATACTTCGACAGATGGAAGTTTTAGTAGGCGGCCAAACAGTGTTGTGTTGTGATGATGCAGAGGGCAAGACTAACTACGGAAATGTTTTTGAAATTGGCATAGAAAAAGCATGGCAAAATTTACAGAAAGAACATGATATCATATACGACATAAAGTATTCCGACAGCAAAAAGAACTTAATATGTAATACTTGTTCACGAGGAAAATTTATAGGACAATGGACCAATAACATGGAGGCAAAATTACTATCTAGGCAAGACCATGCAATAAACAGGATAGGAAATTTGTAATATGTCGCCAGATTATTTTTTAAACAAATGCCTCGACCATCCAGTTTTAGAAGAACCATGGGATCATCAGATCATTGAAAACACGCTACCACAAGATGATTTCAACACTCTAAGAAAAGAGTGTGAGCAATTGGATGTGCCTAAAAATAAACTTGTGGTTATACATCCAGAAGACTTTGAAAAGTACAACATATCATTTTACGATAAGATATACAACATAAGCAAAGCCATAAAAGACAATGCAAAATTGTTGTGTAGCAAATATACAAATCATAGATGGTTTGAAAATCTGGGTGTTAATGCTCACTTATCTATCACTCCTCCACTGCCATATAAATTTTACATACACCAAGAGGGCCTTGATAAAATATGGAGCAGTGTGACGTATATTACACCTGAGAAGAATATAGGTACTAAGATGTATTCAGCACAAGATGAAAAGTCCTTTGTCAAAGAAGCAAAATGGCAACCTAACTCTACATTCATATTCTGCGGACAGGCAGGTAAGACCTGGCACAGTTACGAAAGCGATCAGACAGAACAGAGGATAACACTAAATCTATTCCTCATGAACACTAGTTCTAAATGTTTCTATAGAGATTAAAAATAGATCTTGTCTACTTGATCGAATCCGTTGTGTGTGGCTATGATGTCGCTGTTATTGAATCCCAACGTGCTCATGTAACTGTCCATTATTTCTTCATGAGGCATGTCTGGAAAATTTTCATCCTTGTGTAGGTTCACTTCCTGTATCACATATTTTGCTCTCTTGAAAATCTCTGGAGCACCTTTCATTATCATGATCTCGGCACCTTGGACATCTTGTTTTATCAAGTCAAACTGTGCATCATTGCCTACTAACTCATCCAGTGTTTGCATCTGTCTCAACTCATAATTTTCATACACACCAAACACGCTAGAGCCCTTTGTGTACGTCATTTTCTTTTTGTTACCTTTTGAAATTTCAATTAGATGCATCTTAATTTCTCTATTTGAATCTCCTAATACTGCAATATGATAGTTGGGTGTAATTTCTTTCAACTTCTTCTCATGCTTTTGTCCTGCTTCTATGCATGTGTATTCTGCCTCTGGCCAGATCTCTTTGACATTGTTGGTCCAAAAACCATTCCACGCACCTATGTCTAGGATCTTTGCTGGCATGAAATCGTGTTCGGCTTTTAGTTTTTTTAAGTATTCGTACATCATGCTTTGTAATAGACAAGATCAGGCCAGGTTTTCATTAATACCTTGAACCCAAGAGATTTCAGATGTTCCTTAATATCCTTTTTACTGCTACCGTATTTCTCACTGTTACCATTCAATTCGATCATTAAGTATTCAACATTTTCTAAAGTTTTTCCTGCACCTTTAAGCACTTCCATTTCAAGACCCTCGACATCTATCTTGATCATGTCAATACCTGTTGTATCCAAGGAATCTAATTTATTAATCTTTGTTTCACCTTTTTCCATTAGGACTCTAGTGTTCTGTGTAGCAGACTCCTCAGTTAGTTTAACAAATCCATCTTCATTACCAACTGCTTGATTATACAACCTAACATGACTGTATGGTGCTAAATTTCTTGTAAGGCATTCATAGTGCAACTTGTTAGGTTCATAACAATGTACATTTTTTGCATATTTTTGCATCGCCATTGACCATGTTCCGCACCATGCTCCCACATCTACTATTAGATTAAATTTTTTATGTTGATTGTCGCACCATTGAACAAACTGATTGAGACCAGTTTCCTGCATAAATGGATTTCCTTTTTCACGCCATTCATCTATTTGGGCATCCGTCGATGGCACCCACAGGCCGCCATTTAGTTTTTCTATTTTCATAGTATTTCTTTGTCCATTAGTATTTCTACTGCTGTGCCGTTTTGTATTTCTTCCGGTGTGAACTGCTGATAGGCAAGACTATACAACCAAGGTTCGGGTCCTCCATAATAAGGATTCTCAATGTCTGATAACTCTACATTTCCAACGTCCACGGCAAAACTTTTGTGATCACAGAACACAGGTATACCTTCACACATGGCTTCCACAGCCGCTATACTGCAACTAGTGACCACACACCATGCCTCTTTCAAATCCTCAGATAAGGGTACCTTGGCTTCACTCGGTCCAGATGTACCCCTGCCCCTAGGCTTGTGTCGAAGTTTGATAGGTCTGTCCGTGTATCTTTTAATCTGTTCTATGATCTCGTTTGTCCAGTTTGGTTTGTCTAGGTAGTCGTGAATGCCCGTTGAACTTGGACAAACTAAAATGTATTTGCCGGCAAAGTTTGGTGCTTTAATCTTCATTCCAAACTTTTCAAATCTGTCTGCTTTACAATCTTTTAAGTATGGAACATGTATAGTATTCTTGCATACACGCCAATAATGATTATCAGGTTTTAGATTGCTGTTGTCAAATCTACCAAAGTAGGGCGTGTCTGTGAACCAGTAGTTGTGATTACGTGCTTCCAACTTCTTGACCATTTCTCTGTTGTTGCCAACGAATCCCCAAAACATGCTGTTGCTCACTGGATCTGTTTCCACGGCATTATCTAACTTGGTTATTTGATCTGGCCACGATTTCCCAACACCGTCGAACACTTCCCATGCCTTGCTGTTCTTGTTACTAAACGGTGCGTAGATTGTTAGCATCTATAAACTCTTTAAGTTGTCCTGCCCAGTCTTTATGTCCTACTGTGCTAGGATGTGGATCTCCGGGTTTGCATTCTTGTTTATTTGCAACAGTGTAATCCAAATGACTAGTGTCTGGTTTGAAAAATCTTTTCTTGTCTATCTTGTCAAACATGAACTTTATGTCTTCGTTGGTTATGTCTGCATCAGACAGTGTATTATAAAACACATATGGATATTTTTTATTTTGGAAATAGTCTTGTAAATCCAACAACGCTAGGATTGATTCTATCTGTGTGGTTTGGTCTAAATCCATTCCTGCTTTGAATAGGTATTTTGTAAAACTTTTTGTGTGTTCATCCCTATTTGGATCCCATGTTTTCCAAGTAGTTTTCATTGTTGGGAATTTGTGTGCTTTGTATCCGTCTCCTGTGGGATAATCAAATCTATTCCCGCCACTAGACCCTATCAAGAAAAAACATTTTTCTGCTTGTTCGGGGAATTTCTCACACCACGTTCTGGTGGTCCACATCATCCTTTTTGACCCCCTACCACCTCCGGCAAGATTTACCGCAATATCTAGTGCCATGAGTTTTGCTAATTCAAGTCCACAGTGTGTGTTAACATTGTCCTTTGGTCGGTATGTCAGGAACGAACAGCCATTAATGAATAGATTAGTAAGCATAACTCTATAATTATAGTGTAGTTATTCACAAATTGCAAACATGAAAAACATAGATTCAATCAAATATTTTCTAGAAAAATGGGAAACTGTTGATACCAGTTACAACTACACTGTTCCCTATCATAAAGACATAGATCCAGATTTTACAAGTTTACCAACGTTTGTTGCCGAATTCTATGATTGCAAAGTACATAGTTGTCCGTTACTTGTTACCTATCAACAGAAATTAATAACCAAATATATCTGGGGTCTTACCGATCAACGCAGAAACAAACCAGGCAAGACACACAAACTGTGGAAAGAGTGGGGAGACGAGGTACGAGTGGATCTACCGCCTGTTAGTCAACACTTCCACGAGAAATATCATTATGTATGGTTGCCTATCGATGAGGAGAGTGCGAACAATCCATGGCACATATGGATAGACGTAATATCTAAATTTAGATTGATGGAGAGGAGATGGAACAGTGATTTTTCAAAATACTGCTACGTGTTGGCAAACGAAAGCAAGTATTTGAAAAAAGTAATAAAGGAGTTATTTCCAGAGATAAAAGTCCTTGTCATGCCAAAAAACGAAACATGGCAATTCAAACATTTGCTAGTGCCCAGCGCCAGTAATTCAAAAGACGGAGTGATTACTCCGGACCTAGCACCGTGGTTAAGACACTTTAAGGGTCTCAATGGCTTTGAGCAAAAAGATCCACATCGAAAGATTGTGGTGCTACGTCCAGGAGCAAAAACAAGAAGACTGACCAATTCAGATGAACTGTTACTGGCTTTGAAAGGGTGGGAAACAGTTGCCCTGGAAACAATGACTGTCCGAGAACAAATGAAAACATTCGCAGAAGCAACACACATTGTTGCGGCTCACGGTGCAGGATTAGTAAATCTACTTTGGTGCAAACCCGGGACTAAAGTAATTGAGATACAAGATACTAAAATGATCCATAAAAAAGTCTATCCGTTACTTTCGCATCACCTAGGATTGAAACACGAACTATATCTAGCAGACACAGTGCCAATAAAATTAGAAGGTGGCAAGAAACCCAAAGGCATAAAAAGAATTAGTGATCTAATAAATTTTAAAATTGATATACCAAACTTACTTAAATACCTCGATTAATTTTGGTAAATTGTTTTGTGGTAATGCAGAGAACTTAAATATCACTAATGAAGATCAAGGTAATCACATCATATAAACCTGGTACATGGGAAACATACGCCAAGCGAGGTATTACATCGATGGTCAAACGTTTACCAGAAGATGTTGATATTTTTGTCTATTGCGAAGAACCAGAGCCTAATTTTATTGATAAAAGAATAATGTATATCGATCTTAATACTTCAGAACCAGCCTTATTTGAATTCAAGAACAAGTACAAAAACGATCCTGTAGCAAACGGAGAGCTGATAGAAATACCAAACGGTGTTCGTAGATCACCTAAGCTAGAAGGTTTAGATAAAAACAAAATATCATTTCTTTGGGACGCTGTAAAATTTTCAAATAAAGTTTTTTGTATTGTTAATGCTGTACGGAATTCAAGCAATTATGATTACATTATATGGCTTGATGCCGACACCTATACACATACTCCTATGCCAGTTAACTTCCTGCAGGACTTGTTGCCGCAAGACACTATGCTAACCTACCTAGGCAGGGAAAGAGGTAACCAAGCAATATATCCCGAATGTGGATTTGTGGGATATAATTTAAATCATCCGGAGATACAAAACTTTATAAACGAGTGGGAGCAACTTTACAAGACTGGTGATATTTTTAACTTACTAGAGTGGCACGACTCTGCAGTATTTTGGCACCTTTCAAAAAAATATAAAACAGAAAAACGTATTACTGTAAATGATATAGGATACAACGCAGGAGTGTCAGGGCATCATGTATTTGTTAACAGTAAACTAGGTATGTACATTGACCATTTAAAAGGCGACAATAGAAAAAAAATTGGTCGTTCAGAAATACAAGATTTTAATACAATACAACCATACTGGGAGAATACTAAATGAAGAAAATTGCTTTTGTAACAGGAATGACAGGACAGGATGGGCCTTACCTAGCTAAACATCTATTGGAGCGTGATTACAAGGTGTATGGGCTGGTCAAAAGATACAGCAATCCCAATCTTTCTAACTTGTCTTACTTGGGTATAGAAGACGATGTAGAACTTATAACAGGTGACATAACAGATGATGCTAACATGAATCATCTTATGAAATCTCTCCGTCCAAATGAATTTTACAATTTGGCCGCACAAAGTTTTGTAGGTGCGAGCTGGGATCTGAACAAACAGACTAGTGAGGTAAACGCTATGGGGGTTCTCAATATACTAAATGCCATAGTCGGTCACAACCCAACAACAAAATTTTATCAAGCAAGTACAAGTGAATTGTATGGAAATGCAAACACAGACGGAACTCAGGATGAGAACACTCCATTCCACCCACGTTCTCCATATGGCGTTTCTAAGTTGTATGCATATTGGATGACCGTTAACTTTCGAGACAGTTATAGCATACATGCTTCTAATGGTATATTGTTTAATCATGAATCACCGATTAGAGGAAAAGAATTCGTCACCAGGAAAGTAACAGACGGTGTTGCAAAGATCAAATTAGGCCTTGCTAAAAAACTCACACTGGGTAACCTCGATGCTAGAAGAGATTGGGGATTCGCTGGAGACTTTGTTGAAGCTATGTATCAGATGTTACAGCAAGATGAACCAGGCGACTACGTAGTGTGTACAGGTGTACAACATTCTATTAGAGAATTACTAGCTCATGCGTTTGAAACTGCAGGAATATCAGACTGGGAACACTACATAGAATCCGATCCTCGTTTTAAACGTCCAGCTGAACTGCATGCCTTACATGGATCATATGCCAAAGCTGAAAAGGTCCTGGAGTGGAAACCCACAACATCATTCAAGGACATGGTTGAGTTGATGGTCAACGAGGACATCAAAAGACTTTCTCATGATTTACGTTAGTTCTACCAATAGACAGCTCACAGAAAAATACGTTGACTGGGCAGTGCAAGGACTACCTAGTGCAAAAAAGTTATTACCTAACGAAATTATTAATAAAAAAGATTGTACTAAAGCTGTGATGTTTGGAGTACTACGTGGAACACATCTAGTGTATCAGTGGGCAGAAAAAAACAAGATTAATTTTTATTACATGGATAGACCTTATTGGGGTGAAACAAGAAACAGTCCGTACTACACTAAAATCGTAAAGAACAATCATTTAAAGAACTGGCAAGAGGACAGACCCGATGACCGTTTTAAGAAATCATTCCCATGGCCTATACACCCTTGGAAGAAAGACGGCAAGAACATAATCGTGTGTCCGCCATCAAATGCCATGAAAGAATTTTTTGGAGTGCATGATTGGTTAGACAAGACATTAGAAACACTCAAGGCAAATACAGATCGTCCAATTATAATTAAAAATAAAGGATACAATCCTATTATGGGATATAACAAAGACGGTGGAATGATGGTAACAGGCAAGGACGATACTGCACCCAGCGGACCTATAGACTGGAACAATGCATATGCTATTGTCACATACAATTCAAATATAACTTTAGAAGCTACTACTAGAGGCATTCCGTGTTTTACTGATGTGCGTAACGCCTGTGCACCAATATCAGAAACAGATTTCTCAAAGATAGAAAAACCTTGCTACGTTGACAGAGAACCGTTATACTATTCAATGGCATACGGTCAGTTTACAGCAAAAGAAATAAGCAATGGGTATGCATGGAGAACACTAGATGAAAGTTGAAATATTTAGAAGGACCGTAAAAGATAGACGTAGAGGGGCTAGCTATGACCTACTTAAAACAATGGGCGAAGGCATTAGTGCTTGTGGCGACGAACCTATAATGGTTAACGAAACAAAGATAGGTGAATGGACCAAAGATGAAATGGAGCCAACAGCACCAATTGGATGTATGTTTGGGTATGGTGGCAGTAACCAAATGCATCACACAAAGGGACGTAGGCGAGACCTAGTAGAACGTGCAAAGAAAAAAGGAATTAAAATAATAACATTTGACGGGGGATTACTTTCAAGTTTTGGTAATGTACACGGCGATAAACATCATTGGCGAGTTTCATTATTTTCACCTATGAACAACGGCGACTTCTTGTCAGATAATAGTCCGCCAGATAGATGGAAGGCCGCAAAAGCTAGATGGAATATTACATCTGACCCATGGAGGAAATCTGATCAGGATGATCCAATTTTATTTGTATTGCAACCTAGCGACAACTGGAGCATGAACAATCTCGATCCTATTGAATGGTTTAACAAGGTGTATGAGAAACTAAGGCCCATAACAGACAGAAAATTTATAGTGCGTCCTCATCCAAATCATGTAGTAGCAATGGAAAACCGTAAAAAAGAATTCCCAGAAGATGTTGAATTAGTTGTAGGACAAAAATATTTCCAAGGCGATGAGAAAAAGTACTATAGATTTCACTTCCAAGAGGCAATATCTAATTGTCATGCTGTTGTTACACACAATTCTACTGCTGGTGTAGACTCATGTGTTCGTGGGATTCCTACATTTAATACTTCTGATCTAGCAATTAGTTGGCCTGTGGCAAACAAAGATCTAAACAATATTGAAACACCAGAGTACCCTGATAGGATGCAATGGCTTAACGATCTCGGGTACAAGTTATGGAGCGAAAAAGAAATAAGAGATGGCACAGTGTTCAAAAGATTTAAAGATAAGTTGGGAATGTAATGTGTGGTATATACGGCATAACCGAACACAATCCAGAATTTATAAAACAATTCATAGATATATGTAAGCACAGAGGACCGGACGGTTCAAGTGTTTGGCATAACGATAGCATAACCTTAGGTCATAACTTGTTAAGCATAATGGGTGAACCGGGGCAGGCAACACAGCCGTGGACAACTCCCAAAGGAAACAAGCTGGCCTACAACGGAGAGATATTCAACTACTACGACCTAAAAGAAAAATACAAAGATTTCAACGATACATCTGGTTGCGACACCGAACTACTTGCTTGGGGATTAGACAAGTTTGGTTTAAGATTTGTAGACGAAATTGACTCCATGCATGGTTTTGCATACTACGAAGTTGACAAGAACACACTTACATTAAGCAGAGACCATGCAGGTATAAAACCTGTGTACTATGCAGAGATCAAAGAAGGATTGGTTTTTGGTTCTGAGATAAAAGGCATGTTAGATAAAGTTCCTACTAGTAGGAAAATGGATAACCTTGCAGTAAGTTTTATGGCAAGGACAGGAATCAATGCGTTACGTAATACATTCTTCACGGGAATTAAAAAATTACTAGCAGGCGAAACAATAGTGTACGACATAGCTAGTAAAAAAATTACACAGAATCATAGGGTGCATATTAAACCAATTAGCACTGAACAATTTAATGCAGAAGAGTTCAGAACAAACGTAAAAAAAACAGTTGAGATGTGTTCTATTGGTAGAAGAAAGATTGGTGTATTTTTAAGTGGTGGACTTGATTCTAGTATGATCGCTTATGAATTAAAGCAACTAAAAGGTGAAGCAAACACATTCACTAACAGGATGGAACCAAACGTACAAGCAGATGAGGATTACAACAGTGATGCCAACTGTGCTAAGATACTCGCACAACAAAATAATTTCAATCATAAAGAAGTCGTGGCAACTCCCGACACATTCATAGACTGTTGGGACGACAGCATATACTACATGGAACAACCTGTGTACAATCCTAGCATGTCAATGTACTGTTCTACTAATAAATTTTTATCACAAGATAGCATTGTAGTCACAATGGCAGGTGACATGGGCGACGAGATACTTGCCGGATATCCGAAGTATTGGAAAATGAAAAATCCGGAATGGCTACAGAAACAAATAGGAAAAACAAAAATAGAGAACTGGGATGATGTTTTAACACTTTGGTTAAAAAGAATAAAACGTCCATTGCAGTTAACAGACAATCCTATCAGTGATGATGTGTTACTAAAGGAATTCCGTAAATGTTATTCAGGCGAATTGTGGAATCCAGATGATCCAATAGGATCACACATGGCCTTGGACTGTGTTGCACAAGTGCCGGAAGAGATGTTCAGCAGGAATGACAAGTACGGAATGGCATACAGCATGGAAGGACGTTTTCCGTTGGCCACTAAGATGTTCATGAAATATTGTATGAGTATGCACACTGATCTAAAACTAGGACCTGACAAGAGTGATACAAAAATCTTTATAAAGAAAGCGTACCTAGGTAAATTACCAAACAAGATTATCAATAAAATAAAAACTGGATGGACTGTGCCAGTCGGGCATTGGTTAACCACTAGTGCTAGTGCCAAATTAAATAAATTTTACAAGGACAGGACAGGTGAAAATTCTAAAATAAATGTAACTAAGGCCAGTCAGAAGGCCGGCAAGGCGTTGATTCCTGCATGGATAGTCAGTGACTGGATTAAAAAGTACAACATGACTAGATAGATTAAATATCCATATTATGAAAATTAAGGTTATAACATCGTACAAACCCGGCACATGGAACGACTATGCCAAGAGGGCAGTTGATAGTGTGTTAGAACACTGGCCTGCCGACACAGACGTTGCTGTGTATCATGAAGCACAGGCTCAAGATATATTTGACCACCCGCGGGTGCAATGGCTCGATGCACACGAAGTACAACCAGCGTTGTTAGATTTTAAAAACAAACACAAAGACGATCCTATTGCTAACGGAGAAATAGAAGAAATACCAAATGGTGTTCGTAGGCCGGGGCCTATGCCGACTAAAGGTTCTTTCCAATGGAACGCTGTTAGATTTGCAAACAAAGTGTTCTGTGTGACCCATGCCGTAAAATCATCACCCGGGTACGATTATATCATATGGTTAGATGCTGACACATATTCATTCAGGCCGATGCCAAAAGATTTTTTAGAACAACTATTGCCCGGAGACACAATGCTAACTTACCTGGGGAGACAAAATCCAGACTTGAAAGACGGTGGCAAGGATCCAGAATGTGGATTCGTTGGTTACAATTTAAATCATCCGGAGATACAAAACTACAACAACGAATGGGAAAACATGTACGTAACAGGTGATGTTTTCAAATTAACACTGGGGTGGACAGACTGTTCTACGTTATGGCACCTATCAAAACTTTATCAAAATAAAAAAAATGTTAAAGTTAATGACATAGGATACATGAAGAGAGTCAAGGGACATCATGTATTCATCAATAGCGAATTAGGTTTATACATGGATCACTTTAAAGGAAATAGAAAAATATCAAAAAAAAGTGCTAAGAACGATTTCAGACCGCAACAAGCAGAGGCCACCAAGAACTTATCGGAACTAGATTACTGGAAAAAAGTATAATATAATCGTATCATGAAAATAAGTTGTTTTACAGATTACGGACCGTTGAACTCTAAGCCTGTGTTTGAGGCATTCATAAAAAGCATGAGGCAGGCCGGAGACACTGTGTTTGAGAACAAGGACGACGGACAGTGTGACGTCGCTGTCATATG
>Ga0308001_10000941_pt1 | contig 13391 bp, 9 predicted proteins | sample Neamet5_FD_203167 | JGI IMG/M metagenome (GOLD analysis project Ga0308001, IMG submission 203167) | Marine microbial communities from water near the shore, Antarctic Ocean - #5 | ecosystem: Environmental > Aquatic > Marine > Unclassified | place: Southern Ocean | collected 2014-06-04
AAACCCTAAAGAGGTAACGACAACTTCTTGTAAAAGCTGAGTATCTTCTTCTAAGATCACATTAACAGAAGACTGGGTTCCAACATTAATATTTTGAGAAATAAAACCAGTGTAGCTAACCTCAATTGTACTTGATTCGCCTTCAAGAATTATTTCATAATTTCCGTCAAAATCAGTACTAACACCGTTATTAGTGCCTTGTTCTATAATGTTTGCCCCAGGTAAAGGACCATTGTCATCACTTATATTTCCAGTTATAGTTTTTTGTGAAAAACCAATGTTAACTGCAAATACAAATAATAAAAATATCTTGGTATGTCTTTTCATTTTTATGATTTTGTTAAAGATTTGTTAAACTAATTTAGAAAATTTATATTAAAAGTGAGCACGATTTTAAATAATATTAATCATTTTTTGTTATTGTAAATGTAACTCGTTAGTAATCATTTAGCCAGGCTAAAATATGAGCAACTTTACTTATCAAATTACTAGGGCGTTTTGCAATTCCATGACTAGCTTCAGGAATTTCCACAAATACAGTAGGAATCTTGCGAAGCTTTAATGCATGATATAATTGTTTTGCCTCGCTTGGAGGTGTTCTTAAATCGTTCATTCCAACCATCACCATGGTGGGTGTTTCAATATTGCCGACTAAAGATAAAGGTGAAAATCCCCAATAAGCATCAAAATTATTCCAGGGTTGTCCTGGAAAACGTGTATCTGCATATTGAAAATAGTTGTCAGCTACCAGAGTTTTACTTATCCAATTCATAACGGGTTTAATAACTGCTGCAGCTTCAAAACGATTGTTTTTACCAATCATCCAAGCTGTCATTATTCCTCCAGCACTTCCGCCGGTTACATATAGTTTATCTTCATGTGCAATTCCCTTAGAAATAAAATAATTAACACCATCCATTACATCGTTATAATCTTGACCAGGATAATTATGATGGAGTAGATTTGCAAATTCAGCACCGTAACTTGTACTTCCTCTTGGATTTGGGTAAAATACTATATAATCTGCTGAAGCAAATAATTGAATTTCAGCAGAAAATCTATTACCATAATTTGAAATTGGTCCACCATGATTCTCAACAAGAAAACGATATTTTTTAGTTGGATCGTAGTTGGGGGGATAAGCAATCCATCCTTGAATGTTTCTTTTATCATAAGATGATTTATACCAAACAGTTTCTACTTTTGATAAGTTTCTATTTTTTAACAAGGGATCACTAATAGTTGTAATTTTTTTCAATCCATTTAAGTCGATAATTGCTAATTCAGCTGGATGGGACGGAAGGGTATAGGTATATGCTATTTTCCCATCATTAGAGACTGAAAAAGATCCTCCTCCATAAGGACGTCCTATAGAAGTTCCCCCCAATTGATCAGCAATTTTTTTGATTTCTCCAGAAAGGCTTAGGTATTTAATTTTAGTATCACCATGATGGTCATAGCTTAGGTATAATCCACGACTTTTTGAGTCCCAAAAGTATTGATTTATGCTTGAGTCAATTTCAGCACTAATTACTCTACTATTTTTGCCATCGGAGGACATTATAGATAAACTTCTGTTTTGATATGCCTGAACTTTATCTTGATATCCAATATATGCTATGTATTTTCCATTTGGGGAAACTAGTGGTTTGGAATCCGGACCATTTCTATCAGTTAGAGTTTTGATCACTTTGTCATTTAATGAGACACTATATATTTCTGAGTTTCTAAAATCATATTCCCAATCTTTAATTCTGTTTGAAGAAAAATAAATTTTTGAACTCTTAGAAGACCATGATAAAGGTCCATTGTGATTATAATCTCCTTCGGTTAATTGATTTACTCCTGACCCTTCTGAAGAGATAGTAAAGACATGTTTAAAACCAGGCTCTATATATCCTTTACCATCAGCTTCGTGGTAAAGACGATCTGTAATTCTTGCAGGTTTTGCCCAATTAGCTCCCTTTGGTTTTTTTGGCATTTTTATTAAAAGGGGGGGTGGAGATTTCACATTCATCGTGAAAGCAATACTTTCTTCGTTAGGAGCCCAAGAGAGATTTGAAGGATTTCCATTTAATTGAGAAATTCGAGCGATTTTACCAGTATTTTTCCAAAAAATATAGATTTCAGATCCTTCACTAGTTGAGCTAATAAAGGCAATACGATTTCCTGATGGAGACCATTTAGAGCCGTATTCTTCTCCTTCTTTAGAAGTAAGTTTTTGATGATTAGACCCGTCAGCATTTATGATCCAAAGATTGCCAGTTGATCGATCCTTTAAAATATCAAAACTCATTCTTCGATAAACAATTTGACTTCCAGAAGGGCTTATTTGAGGATCAGACACATGCTGAATGTCATAGACGTCCTCATAATTAAATACCTTATTTTCATTTTGTCCATAAATAAAATGAAAACAATAAAAAGTAGAAATTAAAAAAAGAATCTTTTTCATGATATTAATGAATTGTTTTACATAAATATATTTAAATTTTAAATAATGCCATAAGAATAAACTATGATTCTTCCATTGTAACTAAATCTATTTTAAATACTTTTATAAAACCAAGAATTAACAAACAAAACAAAACAAATATAAAAATGGATAATAATTCACATCCTAGTAAATCTTCAATCTCTGATACCAATAGTCAAGGTAAGTGTCCTTTTATGGGCGGCATAATAAAAGAAAGTGCAGGTAATGGTCAAGTTAATAGAGATTGGTGGCCTAACCAATTAAAATTAAATATTTTACGCCAACACTCTGATCTATCCAATCCGATGGGCAAGAATTTTAATTATGCAAAAGAATTTAAGTCACTTAATTTAGAAGCTGTAAAAAAAGATATTTTTGATTTAATGACTACTTCACAAGATTGGTGGCCAGCTGATTACGGTCACTACGGACCTTTCTTTATCAGAATGGCCTGGCACAGTGCAGGAACATATAGAATTGCCGATGGAAGGGGTGGAGCTGGTTCAGGAACACAGCGTTTTGCCCCACTAAATAGTTGGCCAGATAATGCAAATCTTGATAAAGCAAGACTTTTACTTTGGCCGATTAAACAGAAATATGGTAAAAAAATATCATGGGCTGATCTTATGATTTTTGCCGGTGATTGTGCTCTTGAATCTATGGGTTTTGAAATATTTGGTTTTGCTGGAGGTCGTGAGGATGTTTGGGAAGCCGAAGAGGATATTTATTGGGGACCAGAAAAGGAGTGGCTTGCAGACGAAAGATATACAGGTGATCGCGAATTAGAAAATCCTTTAGGTGCAGTTCAGATGGGTCTAATCTATGTGAATCCAGAAGGTCCAAATGGCAAACCTGATCCTTTAGCATCAGCAAGAGATATTCGTGAAACTTTTGGCAGAATGGCAATGAATGATGAGGAAACTGTTGCTTTAATTGCTGGAGGACATACTTTTGGTAAAACTCATGGTGCAGCTGATCCAGATAAATATGTTGGTCCTGAACCTGAAGCATCAAGCATTGAAGAGCAGAGTTTAGGATGGAAAAATACTTATAAGTCTGGGAAAGGTCCTGATACAATAACAAGTGGTCTTGAAGGAGCTTGGACAACTACTCCAACGAAGTGGAGTAATAATTATTTCGAAAATCTTTTTGGTTATGAGTGGGAATTAACTAAAAGTCCAGCAGGAGCTCAACAATGGATTCCGAAATCTGGTCTTGGAGCGGATACTGTTCCTGATGCGCATGAATCTAACAAAAATCACGCTCCAATAATGCTAACTACAGATATTGCATTGAAAGAAGATCCAAAGTATAATAAAATATCAAAACATTTTTTTGAAAACCCTGACCACTTTGCTGATGCATTTGCTCGAGCATGGTTTAAGTTAACTCATCGTGACATGGGTCCTCGAGAAAGATATTTAGGTCAATATGCTCCAAAAGAAGAGCTAATATGGCAGGATCCAATTCCAGAGGTTAATCATGAAATTATAAATGATAATGATATAGACCATTTAAAGAATGAAATACTTTCATCAGGATTGACTGTTTCTCAACTTGTTAATACTGCTTGGGCTTCAGCATCAACCTTTAGAGGTTCTGATAAGCGGGGCGGTGCTAATGGTGCTAGAATTTCTTTAGAACCCCAAAACAAATGGAAAGTTAATAATCCAGATCAGTTATCAATTGTTCTGAACGCATTAAAAAAAATACAAAACAACTTTAATACGTCACAAAAGGAAAACAAGCACTTATCATTAGCAGATTTAATCGTTCTAGGTGGATCTACTGCAATACAAAAAGCAATAAAAAACGCTGGAAAAAATATAAATGTTCCTTTTAGACCTGGAAGGGGAGATGCTGCTCAGGAGATGACAGATATAGAGTCTTTTTCTGTTTTGGAACCAAACGCAGATGGATTTAGAAACTTTGTAAAGTCTAAATTTTTAACTTCCACAGAAGAAATGCTTGTAGATAAAGCACAACTCATGACTCTTACTGCTCCTGAAATGACAGTTCTTTTAGGGGGACTGAGGGTTCTTAATATTAATTCAGATAATTCCAAACATGGTGTTTTTACAGAAAAAAAAGAAACACTTAGTAATGATTTTTTTGTCAACCTTTTGGATATGAATATAAATTGGAAAGCCACTTCTGACGAACAGGACTTATTCGAGGGTCGTGATCGTAAATCAAATCAAATTAAATGGGTTGGAACTAGAGTTGATTTGATTTTTGGTTCAAATTCTGAACTCAGGTCTCTAGCTGAGGTTTATGCTACTGAAGATTCTAAAGATCTGTTTATTCAGGATTTTATTTCAGTTTGGTGTAAAGTGATGAATTTAGATCGATTTGATAATTAATTTTACTTTGACAAAACTATAAACCTCTCCAAATGGAGAGGTTTTTTTTTACAACCTTAGTAAATAATTTATTTTTTATCTTTAGAAAACAAATACTTTAACAAATACTATGCGTCAAAATTTAATCTTAAGATCCACTATTTTTCTCATAACAATATTATATTCAAAGTCATCCTTCTCTCAATCAAATAATACGTTTGAACCAATTGATGTTTTTAGTTTAGAATATGTTTCAAAGCCAAATATTTCTCCTGATGGAAAAAAAGTTCTCTATGTAAGAAACTTTAAAGATATAATGACAGATAAAAATTATTCAAATATTTGGATGATTAACTATGATGGAACAAATAATATTCCACTAACAACTGGAAATCAAAATGATTTTGATCCAACTTGGTCAAACGCAGGAGATAAGTTTACTTTTAAATCAAATTCTGATGATTCAGTTCAATTATATTTATATAGGCTTGAACAAAAATCTAAACAAAAGCTTACCAATATTCAAAACTCCTTTGGCTCTATTGATTGGTCTGAAGATGACAAATATTTAGTTTTTACTTCGTTTGTAGAAAAACCTTCAATCAAGCTAATTAAAATGCCCAAGATGCCTAAAGGTGCAAAATGGAATAAGCCAGCTGTTGAAATTGATGAAATAAAATACAGAAGCGATGGAAGAGGATATTTAACCCAAGGGTTTTCTCAGATCTTTACTCTTCCAGTTGAAGGAGGGACACCACGACAAGTTACTTATCTTAATAATAATGCAGGTTCTCCCAAATGGATTACAAAAAATAAAATACTATTTTCAGCTAATTTACACGATGACTCAGATTTAGAGCCAAGAAACTCTGAAGTTTATCAATTAGATATTGTGACAAAGAAAATTAAGACATTGACCTTCCGATTGGGTCCAGATTATAATCCGACTATATCTCCTGATAAGACTGTAATAGCTTACTTAGGTTTTGATGAGAAATATTTAGGATACCAACAAAACAACCTTTATTTAATGTCTAAGGATGGTAAAAATATTAGAAATATTTCAGAAAATTTTGACAGAAATATTAGTAATATAAATTGGTCTGATGACGGAAAAGGCCTTTATTTTCAATACGATGACAAGGGGATGACAAAGTTGGCTTATATATCAATTTCCGGAAAAGTAAAGGATATTGTAAGTCGACTGGGAGGATTGACGCTCGGGAGACCCTATAGTGGTGGAACATATAGCGTCTCTAAAAACGGTAAATATGCCTATACTTATGGTGATGTGTATAACCCGTCAGACCTAGCGGTAGGATATAATTCAAGTATTAAAAGACTGACAAGCCTAAATAAAGATTTGTTTGATCATAAAAAATTAGGAAATGTTGAAGAGGTATGGTTTAAATCATCATTTGATGAAAGAAAGATTCAGGGTTGGCTTGTTAAGCCTCCAAATTTTGATCTTAATAAAAAATACCCACTAATTCTAGAAATTCACGGAGGTCCATTCTCAAATTATGGATTTAGATTTTCAGCAGAAGTTCAATTGTTTGCCAGTAAAGGGTACATGGTTCTTTACACTAATCCTAGAGGAAGTACGAGCTATGGAGCTGAATTTGCAAATTTAATTCATCATAATTATCCAAATCAAGACTATAATGATTTAATGTCAGGGGTAGATCATATTTTAAAAAGACCATATATTGATAAAGAAAATTTATTCGTTACTGGAGGAAGTGGAGGAGGACTTTTAACCGCATGGATTATTGGTAAGACTAATAGATTTAAAGCGGCTGTAGTAGCAAAACCAGTAATTAACTGGTATAGCTTTGTTTTGTATGCAGATAATATAAACTATTATTATAAGTATTGGTTTCCAGGCCTTCCGTGGAATAATTTAGAACATTATATGAAAAGATCACCAATATCATATATTGGAAATATTAAAACTCCAACAATGCTTTTGACAGGAGAAAAAGATTTCAGAACTCCAATGGCAGAAAGTGAACAGTTTTATGCTGGATTAAAACTTAATAAAGTGGAAGCAATGCTAGTTCGTATACCAGGAGCAAGTCATGGTATTGCAGCTAGGCCGAGTAACTTAATAACTAAAGTTAATGCAATAATAGCCTGGTTTGAAAAATATAAAAAATGAAAAATTATAGTCGAAGAAGGTTTATGAAAAGATCAGGCCTTTCTGCCTTTGCCGCAATAGCTGCAAGTAGTCTAGTTAACAGTTCATGTGATAATAATTTTACTCCTCCATCCCAAGGAAAATATATGGGTGATTTTTCAGCTCCAAAGCTAGATAGAATTAGAGTTGCTTTCATAGGTGTTGGGTATCGAGGAACAGGACATTTAAAATATTTTGGATCTATACCTGGAGTTGAGATTGTAGGAGTTAGTGATCTTTACGAAGATAATATTAATAAAGCCATTTTAAAATTAGAAAATGCTAATGGTAAAGTTGATTTTAAACATATATCAAAGTATTGGGGTGACGAAAATAAGTGGAAGTTAATGTTAGAAGAAAAAAAGCCAGATGTTGTTTTTGTTTCTACTAATTGGAAAAATCATGCTCCAATGGCTATTGAGTCTATGAAAAAAGGAGCTCATGCTTTTATTGAGGTTCCAATAGCATCATCATTAGAAGATATGTGGGAGATTATAGATACTTCTGAAAAAACTCAAAAACATTGTATGATGCTTGAGAATGTAAATTATTTTAGAGCAGAAATGATGTTTTTGAATATGATACGTCAAAACTTTATTGGAGATGTTCAGCATGCAGAGGCAGCATATATTCATGATTTAAGGTTTCAAATGAAAGAAGAAGATCGTGGAACTGGATCATGGAGAACATTACATTATGCCAATAGTAGTGGAAATTTATATCCAACTCATGGTCTTGGACCAGTTGCTCAATACATGAATTTAGCAAGAACTGATGATACTTTCAAAAGTATTGTTTCCTACTCATCTCCTTCAACGGGAAGAAAGCTATATGCAGAAAAAAACTATCCTAAAGATCATAAATGGAATAAGTTAAAGTTTGAAAATGGAGATTTAAATACATCAATTATTAAAACAAAACTTGGAAGAACTATTCTTGTTCAGTGGGACGAGACAAGTCCAAGACCATATTCTAGAATTAATTTGATTCAAGGAACTAAAGGGATATTAACAGGACATGATATTAATAATAGCGTATATGAAAGTAATAATCCTGTTAAAATTGCAATTGATGGAGGTTTAAAGGGTGTTTCTGATTCCTCCCACTCTTGGGTTTCAGGTGATGATTTAAATGATACTATAAAAAAGTATGAGCATCCCTTTTGGAAAAGATTAAATAAAAAAGCCAAGGGAAGTGATCATGGTGGTTCAGATGGGATTATGCTTTCTAGAATTGCAGAATGTCTCCAAAAAGGTATTCCATTAGATCAAAATGTATATGAAGGGTGTTTTTGGAGCTCTGTTACTCCTTTAAGTGCAAAATCAATTAAAGAAGATGGTGCACCCCAATTTTTTCCAGATTTTACAAGAGGAAATTGGAAAAAAACTAAACCTCTTGATATTATTTCTTAGTTATTCTTTTTAATAGAAAATTAAGTAAAACTCCATAAGCTGGAAGAAAGAAAATTAAACCTATGATTATTTTTAAAACCGTTTGAGTCCCAGCAATTTCAAACCAATTTAGAGCCATGTATGGATCGTCTGATTCAAAAAAAGCAGTAAAAAAGAAAGTGTAGGAATCTATGATATTAGAAATGACAGTTGATAAAGCTGGAGCTAGCCACCAAGTGTTGTATTTTTCTCTTATTAACTGAAAAGCATAAATATCAATTAATATTCCTAAGGCGTATGATGATGTACTAGCTAATCCAATCCGAAATGCAACTGAGAGTAAACTTCCTTCTAAATAAATAACTAAAACAGAAGAAATAATAGCTAATGGATAGGTATATAAAATAGTTTTTTGAGCTATAGATTTTCCAAGAAGTCTCACTGTAAGATCAGTAGCAACAATTATGAGAGGGAAACTAAAAGCTGCCCAGGTCATTTTATATCCATATAATATTAATGGTATTGAAACTAAAGCATTTGAAAGAGTAGCTATGCTTATATTTAATAATACAAGAATAAAAATTAAATTAAAATTGTTTTTATCCATTATCAACTTAATAAACTTTAGACTTTCTCCCATGGAAAAACTATCCATGAAGGGTCTTTTGATTTATTAATAATTTTTCCTTTGTATTCTATTTTAAAATCACTTGAAATATTATCAACTAATACTGAAAAATGAATTTTCACATTTTTTTTATCTATATTTTTCTTAATATAATTGAAGGTAGCTCCGGTATCATTAATGTCATCAATAATTAAAATATTAGAGTATTGATTAATTGAATCTTCTAATACAGTTAAATTAGGTTTATTCATATTATCTCTCAATTGGACATCTAGCACTTTATGAGGAACTTTAATAGCATGAGACAAATATACTCCTGGTATACAACCCCCTCTATTTACACTTAAAATTATTTCAGGAATCCAATTGGATTTTTTTATCTGGTTTATAATGTTTAATAAAGCCAATTGCATATCCTCAATAGTAAAGTCAACTTTTATTTCACCCATTTATTTTTTATTAAAAATGTCAAACTGATAATTATACTTTATAGTTATGACTTGATTGTTAACTCTATCAATAAAATCTTCATCTTCAACTAGGTTTAAAACAACAAAAAGTCCAGTATTGGCATTTTTCAACCATCCAAATCTTGCATTCACTGATGTTATATTAGATATGTTATTGTATTGAATTAGACTTTGAAGAAATATTCTTGGAGTAAAAGAATATGTGAATTTTCCTCCAGTTATTAATGCGTCAATAGTCCCGTTTTGAAACTTAAGTTTATTATAGTTGACCGTTAAAGCTGAATTAAATCTATTACCAACTCTAAAATTAATAGTGTTTCTAGAAGAAAACCTTTCCCCTCCATAATAGCCCCCAACAACAGTTCTGGTTGAATAGTATACCTGATTATTTTTATTAGTATATACAATTAGTTGAAATTCCTCATGATTATACTCTCCAACTGGAATATTAACTCCTGAAATTGAAAAATCATTTAAAACACCTTCTGTTTTGAAATTAACTCCAGTATGAATTTCGAAGCCACTTTTCCATACCCAATGATTATCAACGTGAAGATAACTTGAAATTAAATCATTATTAAAATTCAAGTATCTATGACCATAAATATGTGGTCTAACTTCAAGAAATTTTCCTGTATTTTTTGGTCTCCATTGTTTGAAAATTAAAAATTCAGGTTTTTTAAATGCATCTCTAAGTAAAAAACCTACTTCTGGATTAAACCCTTCTCCAACTTCTGTGTAAGCACCATGAATTCTCCAACCATCCCAAGCATATTCAGCTTTTAGATTTAATGCATGATCTTTACTACTAATATTTGGACTCGAACTTTTTGAAAGAAATCCTGTGATTTGCCCCTTTTTGCCTAATCCCCATTTTCCGTCAATAGCAGCTACTCTATTGTAGCTATTTCCGTTTGATCCTAGGAGCGAATTTTGTTCTGATTTATTTATATAAATTCCTCCAATTGAAGATCTGCTTTTAGCAAAATCATGATTTACCCTTGCTACAGTAAAGTTATTTTTACCAATCCCTTCAGACTGAACTTCATCTGTATACATATTTAGTAAGCCTATATTCGTTTGTCCAATTTTTCCAGAAATTCTTGAGCCACCAATTATTGGCACAACTGATCCATCGTCGCCTAAGCCAATACGTCTACTAAAAAATAAATCTACTTCACCCGGACTACCGACACTAAATTGTCCTGCATTTTCTAGAAAAAATGCTCTTTTTTCAGGAAAAAAAAGATTAAATCGGTCAAGATTGACTTGTTGTTCATCTACCTCTACTTGAGCAAAGTCAGTATTATATGTCATGTCTAGAGTTAGCCCCGGGGTTAGACTATATTTTATATCTAGCCCATACTCTTGATTATTAGATTTAGAATCATTAGAGTTATCATTTATGCTTTGAGTTAAAGCGTAAGGAAAGATTTTAAGATTTTTTGGATTTTTCAGATTGATTTTCTTCATTTTTCCAGCTAAGGAAAGTCGTTTGATTTCGAATGCAATAGGAAGTTGAGCCCAATAGGCAACTTCAGAATTTTTACTAATATTTCTTTGAAAATTAATTCCCCATGTTTTGTCTTTACCTTTTCCAAAACGCAATGTCCTCAATGGAATTGCAAATTCAGCGCTCCAGCCGTAATCTCCTGTCTCAGTTTTCACCTCCCAAGATGCGTCCCAATTTAAGTTGGTTCCGCCAATTACTCCCCCTTGTTGCATATTGCCTTCTCCTTCGTTATCTATTTGAGCGTCATATTCAACACCAATTGAATTTGTTCCAAATAAAAATCCATTTTGCTGGTCATTATATGTATCTAAAATAAAAAGAAAACTGTCATCGTCATTTAAATTTGAGTCTCTACGCGAATCGGATACAACTATTTTTTCAGGCTCTTTGTCAAAGCATATTACACCAACAAATAGGGTCTTATTAGTGAAAGCTATTCTGATTTCAGTTTTTTCAGAAGCAGGAGAACCATAGAATGGTTTAGCTTGACTTAATTTAGTAAGAGGTTTTATCTTCTCCCAGGACGGATCTGAAATTATATTTCCGTCAACAGTTGGAGGTAATTTAAGATATGAAGCCTCAAAACTAGGAGAATTTATTATTTTTTTATCTTGAGCTAAAGATTTAAAACTAAATACAAAAACGAAGGAAATTATTATTTTAACTCTTAAAGAAAAAGGATTACGCATTTGTATTTAAAAAAAATTATTTACAAAGATTAAAACATTAATCTAATTAATTTAGTATTTATATTTTTATTTATAAAAATTACTTTTAATCAATCATAATTAAAATTCATATCTTTAATTAAAATTAAAAGATGAGTAGTAAATTTTTCGGAAACAGATTAGACAAGAACAATCCAAAGCAACAAAAAGACAGCAAGGCTAAAAATCAAAATACTGCTAAACGTACAACTTCAGTAAGAAAAGCTGGGAGAGGCAGTTGATAATTATATTTAAAACTTCATGAATTTTAATCTAAAAAAAATACTAGGATTTTTTATTTTGATGATTTTTTTTGCTTCTTGTAACAAAAAAAATGATTGGATATATCTCTTTGATGGAGAAACAACAAACGGATGGAGGGGCTATAATTCAAAAACAATGCCTCCAGGTTGGGTAGTTGAAAATGGAATTTTAACTTTTCAAACTGAGAAAAGACTAGAAAAAAAATATAAAGGAGGAAGAGATATAATTTATAGTACTGAGGAATATGAAAACTTTGAATTATATATTGAATGGAAATTACCTGAAGGAGGTAACAGTGGAATTCATTATCACTTAAAAGAAGGATATGATATTCCTAGTGAAATCTCCCCCGAATATCAATTGATAGATGATTTAAAATGGGGTACAATTAATCATGACACATTGCAGAGTTGGCAAAAAACAGCTGCAGACTATGCAATGTATAGTGCAGAAGGATCTAGTAAAATTGTTAAACCCTCTGGGGAATGGAATAGTTCAAAAATAATTTTTACTCCTTCAAAAGTAGAACACTGGTTAAACGGAAAAATGGTTTTATCCTTTGTTCCCTGGTCAGATGAATGGTATGTAAGAAAGTCCATGGGTAAATGGAAAGATGCTCCTAATTATGGAAAATTTAAAAAAGGTTTTATAGCTATCCAAGATCACGATAGCCCTTTGGCTTTTAGGGAAATTAAAATAAAAAAATTATGAATAAAAGAACTTTTTTAAAATCTGCTGCTACTATTGCCTCAACTGCATTTATTCCATCTTTTGGATGGGCTATGTCTAAAGATAAAACATTAAGAACAGCTCATGTTGGTGTTGGAGGGATGGGAGGTGAAGATCTTAAAGCAATTTCTTCTCATAATTCAGTAGATGTATTTGCTCTTTGTGATGTTGATTCTGACGCGTTGACAAAAGCAAAAGAATTGCATCCTAATGCAAAAATATATTCTGATTACAGGGTTATGCTTAACGAAATAGGGGATAAAATTGATGCAGTAGTTGTTTCTACCCCTGATCATTCTCATGCGCCAGTTTCGTTGATGGCAATGAATATTGGTAAACCAGTATATTGTCAAAAACCACTTACTCATCATATTTCAGAAGCTAGAGAGATGCAGGTGGTTGCAAAAGAAAAAAATTTAGTAACTCAGATGGGTATTCAAGTTCATTCTTTTTACGATTATAAATTAGCTACAAAACTTATTCAATCAGGAATTATAGGAAAAGTAAGTTCTGTTCGTGCTTGGTCACCCAAGAACTGGGGTTATGATGGTCCTAAGCCTGAAGGAAAAGACTCAATTCCAGCTAATTTGGATTGGAATCTGTGGCTTGGTACTGCACAGAAGAAGAATTATAAAAATGAAGTTTATCATCCAGGAAACTGGAGAAAACTAGTTGATTTTGGTTGTGGCACC
>Ga0308001_10000970_pt1 | contig 13194 bp, 11 predicted proteins | sample Neamet5_FD_203167 | JGI IMG/M metagenome (GOLD analysis project Ga0308001, IMG submission 203167) | Marine microbial communities from water near the shore, Antarctic Ocean - #5 | ecosystem: Environmental > Aquatic > Marine > Unclassified | place: Southern Ocean | collected 2014-06-04
GAGCTACTTACTGGCGATTCTTAATATGTTGTTATTCAATGTGAAAGGGCTGAGGCTTGAATTCAGCGCCGGTCGGAGGTCGAAATCCCGGAAATCAGCTCGTTTGGCTCGGAGTGGCTGGGTTAGTCGTTCGAACCCCGTAGCCTGTGGAATTGCCGAGAAGGTTGGACAGGGCGCGACTCGGCTGCTCACGCAGCCTGACTCAAACCCCGGCATTACAAAACTGTAATCCAGCAGTACGAGCCCTGACGGAGGTCGATTCCTAAAGTCACGCCCAGGATGCATCGCTAATGCACGTCACGTCGATGTGCCGAGCATCTCAAACAGTCAGGAGTCAACCATGAACCGTACCTTCACCAACGTCGCCCTTGCTTTCGGCCTTGCCTTGTCGGCAACCGTGGCGAGCGCGGCAATGGACACCACCACCCTGGCCAACGGAAAATCGGTCTACGGTGCCGCCGCTTCCGGAATGCAATCCGCCAAGGTCGTCGACGTTGGCACTGTTAGCGCACTCAACATCGAATGCGGCGAAACGGTCACCTTCCGCAATGGCGACAAGAGCTTCAGCTGGAAGTTCGACGTGGTCGGGCACCGTGTGGTGGACCTGCAGACCATTGCCCCGGCAGGCTTCAGCAGCAAGCCGCTGAAGGTCTATGTCGCGCGCAACGATAGCGAGCGCAACTGATCACTATCGCATCGGCCGGGACCAATCTCATGCATGGGTGCCGGCTTTGCGCCGGTGTACCGCCCCCACATGGGTATGAACCTCAGACGCAGGCAGAGGTGCCAGTTGGCCGGCCTGCGGGTGATTCAGCTCTTGCAGGATCGCACAGGCCTGTCCGGGGCTGGTGGACTGACAACGGGAACGCAAATTCCTGAGTTCTGTCTCCAGCGCACGCAACTCCTTGATCCGCGCCGCCACATGTCCGATGTGGTCGTCCAGCACCTGGTTCACCTCGCCGCAGTCGGCTCCAGGGCGGTCGGTGAAGCGCAGCAGCGTGCGAATCTCGTCCAGCGCCATGTCCAAGCCCCGACAGCGCCGGATGAAGATCAGTCGCTGCACATGGCTGTCGTCGTACACACGGTAGTTGCCCGTGCTGCGCCCAGGCGTCGGGATCAGGCCTTCGCGTTCGTAGAAGCGGATCGTCTCGATCTGCGTGGCCGTCGCCACCGCCAGTTCACCGATTTTCATGGTTTGGCTCGAATTTGTGCGCTTGCGCTTGACTCTACACCGACTACAGGGTTTTTAATTCAGCCATGGACAAGACCCTGCACACCTCTCCCGCTCCCGACGACACACCGGCGGCTTCCTGTTGCGGCTCGGCCTGCGGGTCGATCTCGATCACTCCGGCACCCGCACCGTCTATGCCAGCGCCTGCGCAAGCCGGGCTGCATCGCTACCGCATCGCCAATATGGACTGCTCGTCCGAGGAGTCTGAGATCCGCCGCGCCCTGGAGCCCATTGCTGGTGTGAAGCAACTGCGCTTTGACCTGGGGCAACGGACTGTCTAGCTGGCCGCCGAGCCGGCCGATCTGACGGCTGCGATTGCAGCGATTGAGCGCATTGGCTACAAGCCGCTGCCATTGGCGGAGCCGGCGGCCGAAGCCGCGGGCGAGAGCGGGCAAGGTGTCGACCACGATCATGCACATGTGGAATCGGGCTTGCCCCGTCTGATCGGCGCCCTGGCCTTCGCCATTGCCGCCGAGGCCGTGGCCTTCTTTGCGCCGGAGACGGCCTTGCTCAAGGGCGTACAGATGCTGCTGGCGGTTCTGGCCATCTACCTGGCCGGATTCGGTACCTATCAAAAGGGGCTGCTGGCTCTCAAGGCGGGGCGCTTGAACATCAATGCGCTGATGACCGTGGCGGTGACCGGCGCCTTCGTGATCGGTCAATGGCCGGAAGCTGCCATGGTGATGGCCCTCTATGCCATTGCCGAACTGATCGAGGCCCGGGCCGTGGACCGGGCCCGCAACGCCATCAAGAGCTTGCTGGATCTGGCGCCTCAGGATGCGGAAGTGCAGCAGACGGGCGGTCAATGGCAGCGCATGCCAACCGGGGCCGTGGCAGTCGGTGCCATCGTGCGCCTGCGCCCCGGTGAGCGCGTTCCGCTGGACGGTGTGGTGACTGCTGGTGCCAGCGCCATCGATCAGGCGCCGGTCACCGGCGAGAGCGTCCCTGTCGACAAAGGTGTCGGTGACGAGGTGTTTGCCGGCACCATCAACCAGAATGCGGCGCTGGAGCTCCGGGTCACCGCATTGGCGACCGACAGTACCTTGGCGCGCATCATCCATGCGGTCGAGGAGGCGCAGGCCACCCGTGCGCCGACCCAGCGCTTTGTTGATCGTTTCGCCGCCATTTACACGCCGGGCGTGTTCGTGCTTGCCTTGGGTGTCGCCTTGGCTATGCCCTGGTTGATGGGCTGGACCTGGATGGAGGCTGTCTACAAGGCTCTGGTGCTGCTGGTCATCGCCTGTCCCTGCGCCCTGGTGATCTCGACCCCGGTGACGGTGGTGAGCGGCCTTGCCGCCGCCGCCCGGCGCGGCATCCTGGTCAAGGGGGGCGTCTATCTGGAGCAGGCTCGGTCCCTCAAGGCCGTGGCCCTGGACAAAACCGGCACCATCACCGAAGGCAAGCCCAAGCTCGTGGATGTGCAGATCGTGCGCGACGGTACCGACCGCGCCGTGGTCGCGCGCGCAGCGCTGAGCATTGCCGGCCGCTCCGACCATCCGGTCTCCAAGGCAATCGCCGCCGGCTTGGCAGTGGAATCCAGCGCTAGCGAAGTGGATGGCTTCGCGGCCGTCGTCGGCCGTGGGGTGCAGGCTCGGCTGGACCAAGTGCCCTATGTGCTGGGCAATCACCGCTGGATCGAGGAACGTAGCCAATGCTCGCCTGCCATCGAGGCGCTGCTGAAGCAGCATGAGCAGGCCGGCCGCACCGTCACGATGCTGGCCGACGATGCCGGCGTACTGGCCCTGTTCGCGGTGGCCGACACGATCAAGCCGTCGTCGCAGGCAGCCGTTGCCGAGTTGCTGGCTCTGGGCGTGACACCGGTGATGCTGACCGGCGACAACCAGGCCACGGCCGAGGCCATCGCCCGCGAGGCGGGCATTGAGCAGGTGCGTGGCAATCTGTTGCCGCAGGACAAGCTCAACGCCATCGGCGAGATGCAGACCCGCTACGGCCCCACGGCGATGACCGGCGACGGTATCAACGACGCACCGGCGCTGGCCAAGGCCGACATCGGTTTTGCGATGGGCGGTGCCGGCACCCACACGGCGATGGAAGCCGCCGATGTGGTGGTCATGAACGACGACCTGCAGCGCCTACCCGAGACCATTCGCCTGTCGCGCCGCACGCATGCGGTGCTCTGGCAGAACATCAGCCTGGCCCTGGGGATCAAGGCGATCTTCCTGGTTGCTGCGGTGTTCGGCAATGCCAGCATGTGGATGGCGGTCTTCGCGGACATGGGCGCCAGCCTGCTGGTGGTATTCAACGGCCTGCGATTGCTGCGCAGCAAGGAGCCCTCGTGATCGACATTCCCGAGCTTCCCGCGCTAGCCCCGGCGGGCGCTGACCGGATGCGCACACTGGCTGAAACCATCCTGCTCGACTTCAGCCACCCGAGGGTTGCTGCCTTGGTGCAAGGGCGCGGCTGGCAGCAACTGACCGAGCACGGGCGCATCGCCGCAGCCTATGCCTTTGTCCGCGACGAAATCGCGTTCGGCTACAACCGCGACGACGACCTCAAGGCCTCCGAGGTGCTCGCCGACGGATACGGCCAGTGCAACACCAAGAGCACGCTGATGATGGCCCTGCTGCGCGCACTGGGCATTCCCTGCCGCTTCCATGGCTTCACCATTGACAAGCAGTTGCAGCGCGGCGCTATCACCGGGCTGGCTTACTGGCTGGCGCCGCGCAACATCATCCACAGCTGGGTCGAGGTCTGGACCGGTGAACGCTGGGCCCGGCTGGAAGGCTTCATCCTGGACAAGCCCTACCTGGGGGCGTTGCAACTGCGCTTCGCCGGGCACCGCGGCGCATTCTGCGGCTACGGCGCGGCCACGCCAGACTTGCAATGTCCACCAGTCGACTGGAACGGCGGTGACACCTTCATTCAGAAGGATGGCATCAACCAGGACTTCGGCGTGTTTGACAGCCCCGACGAGTTCTACGGCCGCCATGGTGTCAACGTGAAGGGCCTCAAACGCTGGCTGTTCCAGAACGTCATCCGCCAGCGGATGAACGCAAACGTCGCCCGCATCCGCCAAGCTGCTCCGGCTCCGGCTCCGGCCCAATCAACTGGACCGGGCAGTGCCCTCGTTGTCGACCAGGACCAATCCAACGCGCGTCACGCCATCCGCTGACTCCGCGAAAGCATGGCCTCCGTGCATTCGCGCGATGGCCGCGACGATGGCCAGGCCCAGACCATGGTTGCGGTCGGCGTGGGTCCGAGAGGGGTCAGCCCGGTAGAACCGGTCGAACAGTTTGGGCAGGTGTTCGGCTTCAATCGCCGCACCCGCGTTGTGCACGGCGATGGACACCTCGCGGGCACTCTGGCGCTCAATACGTACGAGCACGGCCGAGCCGGGCGATGCATACCGGGTCGCATTGCCCAGCAGGTTCGACAAGGCTCGCCGCAACAGCCGGGCGTCCACCTCGGCAGCAGCGTCGCCCAGCACTTCTGCCTTCAGCCCCGCATCAAGCAAGGCTGCTTCATGAAACTCAAGAACCTCCACGGCAAGAGCCCCGAGACTGGGGGCCCAGGCACGTCGGGCTGGCACGCCCCGATCGGCATTGGAGAGGAAGAGCATGTCGCCGACAATGCTGGCCAGGCGGTGCAGGTCTTCGAGGTTCGAGCCCATCGCCTCGCACAGCTCTTCGGTACTGCGCGGCTTGCGTAGTGCCAGTTCGCAACTGCTGATCAGCGTGGCCAGCGGCGTGTTCAACTCATGGGCCACGTCGGCATTGAAAGCCTCCATCTGCTTGTAGGCCGCGCCCAGCCGATCCAGCAGCGCGTTGAACTGCCCGATCAGCGGCTGCAACTCGTCGGCCTGTCCGGCCCCGTCGAGTCGTCGTTCCAGATCCGTCGCGGTCACCCGTCGGGTTTGCTCTACAAGTTTGTGCAGGGGTGCCAACCCGAGGCGCACCAACATAAAGCCTCCGACGGTCGCGGCCAGTGCCCCCGTCAGCGCGGCCAGGGCCAGGGTTCAGGCCAGGCGGGCCAGCAAGGCCTCGTCGGCGCGCTTGTCCAGCACCAGCGCGGCGTGGGCCGAGCCCCCCGCATCCGGTGGCAGACGGATGTCGAAGACCCTGCGTTTGCTGTCGGCCAAGGGGGGCTGGCGTGTGCTGGTCTCGAAGATGACCTGACCATCGCCGTTGACCAAACGCAATGACAACTCATCATGCCCGGCCAAAAAGTCCTTCAGCAGATGACGCACACCTGCCAGGTCGTGGGCGCCGCGTCCCTCGGTGAGCAGGTGCTCCACCGCCACCTGCTTCTGCGTCAGCGTTTCGTCCTGCCGTTGCGACAGTGTGACCGCGATCACCACATAAACCGCCGCGCACACCAGCCCCAGGCCCAGCATGGTCTGCAGTGCAAGCCAGAGCGACAGCCGCCCGCGCAGGCTGGCGGTCGTTGCAGCCTCGCTCACGGCTCCCGGGCCTCCAGCACATAGCCCATGCCTCGTACCGTATGCAGCAGCGGCCGCTCGAAGGGCTGGTCAAGTTTGCTGCGCAGCCGTCGAACGGCAACTTCCACCACATTCGTTTCGCTATCGAAGTTCATGTCCCAGACCTGCTCGGCCAGTTCAGTACGAGACAGCACCTCGGCCTGGCGACGCAGCAGCAGGCTCAGCAGATTGAACTCCTTGGCGGTCAGATCGAGTCGCGTGCCCGCACGGGTGGCCTTGCGGCGGATCAGGTCAAGCTCCAGATCGGCGAGCTTGAGCAGGGTCGGCTCACCATGGCTCTTGACGCTTCCCGCACGCCGTAACAGAACCTGGATCCGGGCCACCAACTCGGAGAAGGCAAAGGGCTTCACCAGATAGTCGTCGGCGCCGCTCTGGAGGCCGCGGACGCGATCTTCCACCTGCCCTCGCGCGGTGAGCATCAGTACCGGCGTCTGCTTGCTCTGGCGCAGCGCGGCCAGTACGGCCAGGCCGTCGATACCGGGCAACATGCCGTCAAGAATCAGCAGGTCGTAGTCGACCTCGGTGGCCATGTGCAGACCGTCGATGCCGGTATGGGCCACATCGACGGTGTAGCCTTCCTCGCTCAGGCCCTTACGTAAATACTCTGCGAGTTTGACCTCGTCTTCGACCACCAAAAGCTTCATGGGCTCGATTCTGCGGCCTGGTCGGGATCTCGAACATTACGTTTTTGTAATCCGGCGGTTGGTTAGCCGTCCGCTTGCTTCGTCTAAAGTCGCGACGTTCCTGCCAAAAAGGTCAGGTCATTCCAAGGTTCCCCTTCCTCCACAGGCTTTCGCTACACTTCTGCCCATGCAACGTATCGTGCTGGTCCTCTTGCTGATGCTCCTGCCTGTCCAATGGACATGGGCAGCCGCTGCCAGCATCTGCAGGCACGAAACGAGTGTCCATGCCAATCACTTTGGCCATCACGAGCATCGGCACGATCACACGACAAGTGTGAGCTCAGCCAGCGATGCTGCCGCTGACGACGGGGTGCAGAGCGAGTCCGGCGTCCATGCCGATTGCGCCACCTGCCACGCTGCCGTGCCTGGGTTGATGATGCCGCCCGCCGTCGTCATGGGTGTGCAGGCGCCGCTCTCGGCGTTCACGCCCTACCAGCGTTCAGTCACCACCGGCGTCCCCGAACGCCTGATTCGTCCACCACGCGTCCGCCTCGCCTGATTAGCGGCGAGGCAAGGTTCCGGCTGCCCCAGGCGGCGGGATACGTGCAAAAGGGTTTTGCCTGCGGCATCGCCTTCCTCGCCATCAACACAGCTGACACCGCAGCGGCCACCAAGCCGCTGCCGACGAGGACACCATGCATTTTCTTTACGAGGACACCATGCATTTTCTTTTTCAGACCGCACCTGCGGCTCTGCGCCCGCGCGCAAATTTGCCTTGTCTGTGCGCCATCCTGCTCGCCTTAGGTACGGCTGCTACAGGCGCCATGGCCCAGGCGCCCGCCATCACGACACTCAAGCAAGCCTTAGACGCGGCTTGGGTGCGCCAGCCTGAAGCGGCCAGCAGCGATCTCCACAAACAGGCCGCAGAGGGTCGCAAGGCTGCGGCGCAAAGCTGGACGGCGGAGCCCCCGTCGCTGGAGATCTCCACCAAGACGGATCGCCTCAACCGCAATGAAGGTAGTCGCGAGTTGGAGATCGGCGTGGCCGTGCCGCTGTGGTTGCCCGGTGAGCGCAGCCGCAGTCTGGCTCTGGCGGATGCCGAGGCCGGCGCGGTGGATAGCCGCACTGCCGCCACGAAGTGGCGGCTCGCGGGCACGCTCCGAGATGCTTGGTGGGCCCTGCATCGCGCGCGGGTCGAAGTCGGCCTGGCTCGCACCCGACAGGACAGCGCTGCGCAGTTGGCACGGGATGTCGCGCGGCGCGTGGCAGCCGGCGACCTGGCCAAAGCCGACCAGCACCAAGCCGACGGCGCCCTGGCCGCCGCCCAGGCCGAACTGGCAGCCAGCCAGGCCGCGCAGATCCAGGCCGAGCAGGCGCTGCGGATCTTGACGGCCGAGGCGCCAGCCCAGGGGCTGATCGACGCACCGGAAGCCGCTGCCACCGTGGTGCCCGACGACACCGAAGCCACGCCAAACCACCCCGCGCTGCGCGAGCTGAGCGACCGCGCGCTGAGGGCCGAACGGGCCCGCGATCTGGCCGGTGTCCAGCAGCGCGCCAACCCCGAGCTGACGCTGGCCAGCACCCGGGACCGTGGCGCCTTCGGTGAGCGCTACGGCCAGACGCTCACGCTGGGGCTGCGCTTTCCGCTCGGCTCCAGTGGCAACAACCAGGCCAAGCGCGCCACGGCGGGTGCCGAGCTGATCGAAGCCCAGACCCAGCTGACCCTGGAGCGCCAGCGCCTCTCCGGTGAGCTGACCGGGGCAAAAGCAAGGCTTGTGGCCGCGCAGGCGTCCGCCGAAGCGGCCAACCGTCGGGCCGCGCTGGCCCGCGAGACCCGTGGCTTCATCGAGAAATCCTTCCGTGCCGGCGAGACCGACCTGCCCAGCCGCCTGCGTGTCGAGCTGGAGGCCTTCGAGGCCGAACGCCAGTCGACCCTGGCCCGGCTGAACGTGAACCAGGCCATCTCGGCCCTCAACCAGGCCTTGGGCCTGCTGCCGCAATGAACCGCCCTCTATCTTTCAGGAAGCAAGACATGACCCTCGCTCCCCCCTTGGCGATGCATGCCATCGCCCGCCCGCTGGCTGCCGGCCTGCTGCTGGGTGCCCTCTGGATGGCCACCATGCCCGCACAAGCCGGCGAAGGCCATGACCACGGCGAGGCCCCGGCTGCTGCCGCGGGTTCAGCGCTGCCCCGTTTCTCCGCTGGCTCCGAGCTGTTCGAGCTGGTCGGCGTTCTCAACGGCAAGCAGCTGACCCTCTACCTCGACCACGCAGCCAGCAATGCGCCAGTCAAGGATGCCAAGCTGGAACTGGAGCTGGGCGGGCGCAAGCTCAGCCCCAAGGCGCACGGCGAAGGTGAATTCGAGCTCACGCTCGCCGAAGCGCCCAAGGCCGGCGTCACGCCTGTCACGGTGACCGTATCCACCGCCAGCGAGTCCGACCTGCTGGCCGGCGAGCTCGACATCCACGAAGAGGCCCATGCCGAAGAGGCCCATGTGCATGGTTGGAAGGAGTGGGCGCTCTGGGGTACTGGTGGCGTGGCAGCTTTGCTGTTGTTGGGCCTTTTCGCGCGCCGCTTCTTGGGCGGTCGGGCATCGCGTACCGGAGCTGCAGCATGAAGCGCCTGAATCTGAACCGCGGCCTCACGGTCTGCGCGCTGGCTACAGCGCTGTCCCTGGGCGTGACGCCGGCATTGGCCGGTGACGGTCATGACCATGGCGATGCGCCTGCGGCCACGAGCTCCAACGGCCCCCAGCGCCTGCCCGATGGCAGCGTGTTCCTGCCCAAGCCGGCGCAGCGCCAGATCGGCGTTCGCACACTGATCGGCACGGAGCAATCGCTGCCGCGCGGTCTGGAACTGAATGGCCAGGTCCTGATGGACCCGAACGCCGGCGGCAAGGTGCAGGCGATGGCAGCCGGCCGGCTGGAGCCCGGGCCGCGCGGCCTGCCCACGGTCGGGCAGGCGGTGCGCAAGGGCGAAGTTCTGGCCTATGTGCAGCCTTCGGCCGGCAGCTTGGAGCGCTCCAACCAGCAAGCGCAACTGGCCGAGTTGCGTGCTGCGCGAACGCTGGCTGAAAAGCGTCTGGCGCGTATGCGAGATCTTGCCGACACTGTGCCGCGCAAGGACATCGAAGCGCTGGAGAGCGAGGTCGCGAGCCTCGGCGAGCGCGCTCAGGCGGTGGGCGGCGGGCTGTCGGGTCGGGAGGCGCTGCTCGCACCGGTCACCGGCGTGATTGCCTCGGCCCATGCGGTGGCCGGTCAGGTCATTGACGCGCGAGAGCTGGTGTTCGAAGTGGTCGATCCGCAAAGGCTGCGGGTCGAAGCGCTGGCCTATGACGCATCGGTGGCCAATGACATCGCCGGCGCCTACATCCCGGTCGGCAGCGGCAAGGTCGCACTGAGCTTTGTGGGCGCGGCACGCAGCCTTCGCGATCAGGCATTGCCGATCAGCTTCAAGGCGCAAGGCGAAGGTTTGAGCCAGTTGGCCGTGGGCCAGCCGGTTCGAGTGATTGTGCAGACGCGCAGTCAGGTCAAGGGTGTCTCGGTCCCGGCGTCCGCCCTGATGAGGAACCCATCGAATCAGCAAATCGTCTGGATCAAGAGCGCTCCCGAACGGTTTGAGCCGCGTGTCGTGACGGTGGCGCCGCTGGACGGCGCTTCTGTGGCGGTCACAGCCGGACTCAAGGCAGGGGACCGGATCGTGACCGACGGTGCCGGTTTGATCAACCAGATCCGTTAAGGAGCCACGGCTATGTTCAAGTGGCTTCTCGACAGCAGCCTGGCCAATCGGCCGCTCGTCATCATCGCCAGCCTGGTGCTGATGGCTTATGGCGCGTTCACCCTGTCCCGCACGCCGGTGGACGTGTTCCCCGACCTCAACAAACCCACCGTCACCATCATGACGGAGGCCGGCGGCATGGCCGCCGAGGAAGTCGAGCAACTGATCACCTTCCCGCTGGAGACCACGATGAATGGTCTGCCCGGGGTGGAGTCGGTGCGCTCGACCTCCAGTGCCGGTCTGTCCTTTCTTTACGTCACCTTCGACTGGAGCACCGAGATCTTCCGGGCCCGGCAAATGGTGTCGGAGCGGCTCGCATCCATGGAGGAAGGCATGCCGGAAGGCGTGGTGCCGCGCATGGGACCGATCAGCTCCATCATGGGCGAGATCATGCAGGTTGCCATCCCCATCGATACGGCAAAGATCTCGTCGATGGCCGTGCGGGAGTATGCCGATTGGGTCTTGCGTCCTCGCCTGATGGCGGTCCCCGGGGTGGCTCAGGTGATTCCGATCGGGGGCGAGGTCAGGCAGTTCCAGGTGCAACCCAACACGGCGCGCATGGCCGAACTGGGCATCACGCATGAGCAACTCGAAGCGGCACTGAAGGGCTTCTCGTCCAACACCTCGGGTGGTTTCCTGGAGCTGAACGGTCGCGAGTACCTGATCCGCTTTCTCGGCCGCACCTCCAATCTCGATGACCTGAAGAACCTGGCCTTGGGAACCCGGGACGGTGCGCGCAATGGCCAGCCGATCCTGCTGCGCCAGTTGGCCGACGTGACCTTTGCGCCCGCCCTGAAGCGCGGCGATGCAGGCTTCGAGGGCAAGCCCGCCGTGATCCTGGGCATCCAGAAACAGCCCACTGCTGACACCATCGCGCTGACGCGCTCGATCGAGAGCGCGCTCGACGAGATGAAGCGCGCCTTGCCGGCTGGCATGGAGGCGCCCAGGGTGACGTTCCGGCAGGCGAGTTTCATCGAATCCTCGATCACCACCCTGCAGGGCAAGCTGATCGGCGCCTCGGCCTTCGTGGCCGTGATCCTGCTGCTGTTCCTGGGCAATCTGCGCACGACCATCATCGCCCTGGTGTCCATTCCCATGTCGATCTTCATCACAGCCCTGGTGTTCAAGTATTTCGGCTTGTCGATCAACACCATGACGCTGGGCGGACTGGCGATCGCCATCGGCGGCTTGGTGGACGACGCGGTGGTGGGCATCGAGAACGTGATGCGACGCCTCAAGGAAGACCGCGCCAAGCATCATGACCATCGCCTGAACCCGCTGGAGGTGGTGGCCATGGCGACCATGGAGGTGCGCTCCGCCATCCTCTACGCCACGGTCATCATCGTGCTGGTGTTCGTGCCGCTGTTCGCGCTGCCGGGCATGGAGGGTCGTCTGTTCGTGCCGCTGGGCATCGCCTTCATCGTCTCGACTCTGGCCAGCCTGATCGTCTCGGTGACCGTGACGCCGGTGCTGAGCCTGTACCTGCTGCCGCGCATGAAGTCGCTGGACCATGGCGACACCAAGCTGCTGGCCTGGCTCAAGGCGCGCTATCGGGGCGGCCTGCAAGCGACCTTGAACCGTCCCAAGGCGGCCCTCCTGGCCGGCAGCGTTGCGGTGCTGGCCGCCGCTGCCGCCGTGCCCTTCTTCCCGACCACCTTCTTGCCGCCGTTCAACGAAGGCACCCTGCTGGTGGGCTTGCGCCTGAATCCCGGCGTGACCTTGGCCGAGAGCTCGGCCCTGGCCCGTCAGGCCGAGGTGCTGATCAAGCAGGTGCCGGAGGTGACCCACGTCGGCCGACGCAGCGGTCGTGCCGAACTGGACGAACATGCCGAGGGCGTGCACGTCAGCGAACTGGATGTCGGTCTGAAGCCCAGCAGCGAGATCACGCGCTCGATGGACGAGATCAATGCCGACATCCGCGCGCGCCTGGTCAACCTGCCGGCCGCCATCAGCATCGGCCAGCCGATCTCGCACCGCATCGACCACATGCTCTCAGGCGTGCGTTCGCAGATCGCGATCAAGATATTCGGCGAGGACCTGGACACCTTGCGCGGCCAGGCCGATGTCTTGCGTGCCCGGCTGGCTGCCATCCCCGGCGTGGCCGACCTAGAGATCGAGAAGCAGGTGCTGGCCCCGCAGATCAAGGTGCGCGTCGACTACGCCGCAGCCGCGCGCTACGGCGTGCCGGCCCCGCAGATCCTATCGACCTTGCAGGCTCTGGTCGAAGGCGAGAAAGTCACGCAGATCGTCGAGGGCAGCCGGCGTTTCGCCCTGGTCGTGCGGCTGCCGGAAAGCGCCCGATCGGTCGAGGGCCTGGCCCAGATCTTGATCGAGACACCCAGCGGCAGCGTCCCGCTGTCCAAGCTGGCCACCATCGAAGAGGGCGACGGCCCCAACCAGGTCAGCCGCGATGATGGCAAGCGCCGCATCGTGCTGTCGGCCAACGCGCAGGGGCGGCCGTTGTCGGACATCGTCACAGACATCCGCGCGGTGGTCGCCGAGACCAAGCTGCCCGAGGGCTACTTCATCACCTTGGGCGGCCAGTTCCAGGCGCAGGAGGAGGCCTCGCGCCTGGTCGGCCTGCTGTCCATCGTCTCGGCGGTGCTGATGTTCGTCGTGCTGTTCAGCCGCTACAAGAGCACGCGCCTGGCGCTGCTGATCATGGCCAATATCCCGCTGGCCCTGGTCGGCGCGGTGCTGGGCCTGGCACTGTCGGGTCAACCGCTGTCGGTGGCCGCGCTGGTGGGCTTCATCACCCTGGCTGGCATCTCGGTGCGCAACGGCATCCTGAAGGTCAGCCACTACATCAACCTGATGCGCTTCGAGGGTGAGAGCTTCGACCACAAGATGATTCTGCGCGGCTCGATTGAACGCCTGAGTCCGGTGTTGATGACTGCGCTGGTGACGGCCTTCGCGCTGGCGCCGTTGCTGTTCGAGGCAGAGCGCCCCGGCACCGAGATCCTGCATCCGGTAGCCGTGGTGATCTTCTCGGGCCTGATCAGCTCCACCCTGCTCGACACTTTCCTGACCCCGGCAATGTTCTGGCTGTTCGGGCGCCGTGACGTAGAGCGCCTGATGAATGACCGTGACGCTGAAGCCTTCTG
>Ga0308001_10000975_pt1 | contig 13178 bp, 8 predicted proteins | sample Neamet5_FD_203167 | JGI IMG/M metagenome (GOLD analysis project Ga0308001, IMG submission 203167) | Marine microbial communities from water near the shore, Antarctic Ocean - #5 | ecosystem: Environmental > Aquatic > Marine > Unclassified | place: Southern Ocean | collected 2014-06-04
AGGCAATGGTAGATCCGCAAATGGTATGGTGCTTCATCTTGATGTGGAAAACGCTGTCTTTTTCGAAACACCTTGGCTGCCAGACCCTGTAACAATTTCTAATGCTTCCACCCAAATGAAAATCAATTATAGTCCACTCAAAGTTGACATTGGACAGCTTCATGCACAAGTAAATGGGGCGCAAATGTCTTTATCTGGTAAAGCCTACCTGGAGCCTTTGGGCTGGTCCTATGAACTGCGTGCCAAGGCACCAGATTTGCAAGCGCAAACCATTATAAAACTTTGGCCAGAGGCTTTAAAACCTAAAAGTCGCCTTTGGTTCAAGACAAATGTAAAAAAGGGCAATATCAAAAATTTATTTTTGCAAGCCCGTCAATCTGCTGGAAGCACTGTAACGTTGGCGAGTAGCTTTGAGTTTGATCAGGCCGATGTCAAATTTATGCCTTTTATGCCTGTGATTTCTGATGCGGTTGGTTATGGTACATTTGAGAAAGACGAACTTGTTCTGACCCTGAAAAGTGGACATGTGCAAGCGTCTGAAGGCGGTAAAGTTATATTTGATGGTTCGGTTATGCGGGTTCCAAATACCCGAATTCCGGAACCGCCAGCGACTTTTATACTCAGGGGCAGTGGCCCCATTCATGCGACTATGTCCCTGCTTGACAACAAACCCTTTCAAATTTCTACTAAAGCCAAACGTGAAGTAGATGATGTTTCAGGACAAATTATTTTTGAAGCGCAGGTTAGCACTTGGTTAAAAAAAGGTGTGGATCCTAAAGATGTTGACTTTGATATAAGCGGGGTGCTTCAAAATGTTCGTAGTGAAGTTTTGGTGCCTGGGCGAATATTATCGGCCAAAACGATGGCTTTGTCTGTGGATCCAACTGCGCTAGAAGTTTCGGGGGCAGGGAGCCTTTCAGGTATTCCCTTTACAGGCCGCTGGGTACAGCCCTTGGGAGTGCCAGGCCTTGCAAGTCAAGTGGTAGCCATGCTTGAGCTGTCTGCGAAGTCTTTAATAGCTCTCAATGTAGAATTGCCCAATAACAGCATCTCCGGAAAAGCTGTGATCAAGCTAACTTTGGATATTGTCAAAAACACGCCAGTTGCTTTCGAACTTGTCTCTGATCTTAAAGGTGCTAGCCTCCAAGTCCCTGCTATAAAATGGAAAAAAAGCCAATCAACCTCTGGTGAATTAAAGGTTACAGGGTCTTTTAGCAAACCTATGATGGTGAATTTTTTCGAGTTTAAGGCAGCGGGTTTATCAACTGAGGGCCGCATTGAGTTTGACATAGAGGGCCTTGATCGTGTGCTTTTTTCTAATTTCCAAGTGTCGGATTGGCTGTCTGCGGACGTCACACTGGTCAACCGAGGGTCCGGTGTGCCGATGCAAATTTTGGTCTCAGATGGGATCTTGGATTTCCGGAAATTCCCACAGACTAAATCACGGAGTTTAGTGGCTGTAGGACCCGCTGCACCATTAATGGTTAAACTGCAGAGTTTACAAATTTCTGATAACCTAGCGTTAAAAAATGTTGTGGCCGAGTTTGAAAATGGCCTGATGGCTGGAGGGTTGTTTTCGGGCAAGGTCAACGGTGGGACTTCAATTTCTGGCAGGATGGTGGGTAGTGGAGATAGTTTAAGCTTGGATTTGGTATCTCTAGATGCGGGTGGCGCCCTACGCGATGCTGGACTTTTGCGGCAGGCAAGCGGTGGCGTCATGGACCTGCGTATGAAACCCTACCAAGGTGGCTGGAATGGAGATCTCAAAATTCGTGATGCCCGAATCAAAGATGCGCCGCAAGTTGCCCAACTCTTGAGTGCGGCTTCTATCGTAGGCCTGTTTGATCAAATGGGGGGTAAAGGAATATTTTTTAATAATATAAATAGTAAATTTAGTCTAAAAAATGAATTATTAACGATATATGAATCTAGTGCGGTTGGCCCCTCGCTTGGTATGTCTATGGACGGATATATAAATACAAAAAGCAAAAAACTGGATTTGCAGGGAGTGCTTTCGCCGTTTTACTTGGTTAATGGCATCGGCGCGTTTTTGACGCGGCGCGGCGAGGGCTTGATTGGGTTCAACTTTACCCTGCGCGGTGCTACCGCAAAGCCCAAGGCGGCTGTTAATCCGCTGTCATTGTTTACCCCGGGGATGTTTCGAGAGATTTTTCGCCGCAAAGCCCCAGAGCAAAATTAGATGCAACTTTCCGACTTTGATTTTCAACTTCCGCCTGAACTAATCTCAATGCGGCCTACAAAGCCCCGTGGTGATGCCAAACTATTAGTGTCCAGTGGTCGACACATCGAGGATGCCCACGTCCGCGATATATGTGAGATTTTGCGGCCGGGCGATCGCTTGGTTCTTAATGATACCAAAGTCATTCCTGCCCGACTGACTGGCACTCGAGCCCGGCAATCGGCTCAGGGTCTGATGCACGCTAAGATCGAAGTGACGTTGTTAGAGCCGCTGTTGGCGGGGCAGTGGAAAGCGTTGGTGAAACCACTACGCAAATTGGCAGTGGGCGAAGAAGTACTCTTTTCTGCAGGCCTTTCTGTGATTTGTAAGGATAAAAGTGATGGCGAGGCCATTTTGTGCTTTTCAGTAGAAGGCGATGCCTTGGACGCGGCACTTGATGCTAGTGGCAATATGCCCTTGCCTCCATATATTGCATCGAAACGAGCTGCCGATGCGCAGGATAAAGTCGATTATCAAACAGTTTGGGCCAAGCACCGTGGCGCGGTTGCGGCTCCCACAGCCTCTTTGCATTTAGATTTGGATGCTTTGGAATCGCTAAGGCAGCGTGGCGTGGATTCAAGTTTTGTCACGCTGCATGTGGGGGCAGGCACTTTTTTACCAGTTAAGGTTGAGGATATCTGCAGTCATAAAATGCATGCGGAATGGGGTCATATTAGTGCGCAGACTGTAGCCGAAATTGAAGAGACCAAGGCCAATGGTGGACGCATTATTCCGGTAGGCACCACTGCGCTGCGTTTAATTGAAACTGCGGCTAAAACTGGGAGCTTACAGCCGTTTGAAGGCAATACTGATATTTTCATTTACCCTGGATTTGATTTCAAAATCACAGATGGGTTGATGACCAATTTCCATTTACCAAAATCTACATTATTGATGCTAGTGGCTGCCTTAGTTGGCAAAGAACAGCTTGATGACATCTATGCCCATGCCTTAACTGGCGGATATCGTTTTTTCAGCTACGGCGATGCGTCATTGCTATTCCCACAATAAAGGCGTTTGGGAGGAATATGATGTAATATCATCTTATTATTTAAATTTCCGGATATAAATTATTTTCTTTTGAGGTTGTATAATGTTTCAAGTGTTATCGCGCTCGTGGGCGTTGCTGCTTGGTATGATGCTTTTGATGGTTGGTAACGGCCTGCAGGGGACCTTACTTGGTGTCCGCGGTGGCATTGAAGGTTTTTCAACCTTTGAGATGTCGATCGTGATGTCAGCCTATTTTGCGGGATTTTTGGGTGGTTCACGCCTGGCGCCAGAGATGATCCGCCGTGTTGGGCATGTGCGGGTTTTTGCGGCTTTAGCTTCCTTCATATCAGCTATCTTGATACTTTATCCTGCCTTTGCCCATCCGCTTGCTTGGGCTTTGGGGCGCGTAGTTATTGGATTTTGCTTTTCCGGGGTCTATGTTACTGCTGAAAGTTGGCTGAATAATTCAGCGGACAACACTAACCGTGGCAAGGCGCTATCAGTTTATATGATTGTGCAGATGTTTGGGCTTGTCATTGCGCAAGTGCTTTTGGCGATGGGCGATGTTAGTGGCTATGCTTTATTCATCGTATCTTCTGTCTTGGTGTCGATTTCTTTTGCGCCAATTTTATTATCGATTTCTCCCACACCGGCTTTTGAGACGGCTAAGCCAATGCGTCTCAAAACCTTGATCAAAATATCACCTTTGGGCTGCTTTGGAATGTTCTTACTAGGTGGTGTATTTTCGGCACAATTCGGGATGTCAGCAGTCTACGGTGTCGCCGCCGGTCTCACGATTACTCAGATATCATTTTTTGTTTCTAGTATTTATGTGGGTGCGTTATTGATGCAATATCCTATCGGGTGGTTTTCAGATCGGGTGGACCGTCGATTAGTTATTTTGATTGTGGCATCCTTGGGCGGCGTGATGTCACTTGTGGCTTTCTCATTTGATCAATATTTTAGCGCTCTTTTGGCTGCAGCTTTTATTATAGGTGGTACCTCAAACCCACTTTATTCCTTGCTGATTGCCTATACCAACGATTATCTTGAGGCAGATGACATGGCATCTGCCTCTGGAGGGTTAATATTCATTAACGGCATGGGTGCAATCTCTGGGCCTTTGGTCACGGGAAAGATGATGGATACCTTTGGTACACAGGCCTTTTTTATGGTAATTGCTACCCTAATGCTAACGCTTACCGGCTACGCTGGCTATCGGATGACACAGCGGTCCCGAGATGGTATTGAAGACGGTCTCTATGCTCCAGTTATGCCATCGTCCAGCCCTGTGGCGGTGGAAGTAGCCTCAGAGTATTATATTGAAACAGCCATGGATGAAGAAGAGAACAAAACGTAGGTACCTTTTCCTTTTCCTTTGCACTTTTGATTTAGATGCGTAAAAATTAATTAAGAGCTAAAAATGGGGCAGGCGTATGACAACCGCACATGACGTTGTAAAGTTTTGGTTGGATGAGATAGGACCGGCCAGCTGGTATGTCCCGGGGAAGGGTTTAGACCAAGAGGTCCGAGATCGTTTTGAACAAGTTTGGTGGAATACACTGAAAGGCGCAAATGCACTTTGGCTAACCTATGCAACAGGTACGTTAGCCTATTTGATCCTTATGGATCAAATGCCGCGCAATATGTTCCGCGGTACGGCACGGGCCTTTGGGTCTGATAGGCATGCGTTAGCTGCCTCCAAGGCTGCATTGCAAAACGGATGGGATTTGAAAATTAATGAGCCAGCGCGGCAGTTTTTTTACATGCCGTTAATGCATTCTGAAAGCCTCACAGACCAGGACCGGGCGGTGCGTCTAATTCTAACACGCCTACCAATAGGAAAATCTACGCAATTAGTTCACGCACAGGCCCACCGTGAAATAATCCGTGAGTTTGGCCGTTTTCCAGCGAGAAACGTAGCATTAAGTCGTAAGGCCACGGTATCAGAGGAAATTTACAATAAGGCTGGCGGTTATAGGTTGACCCTGAATGTTATTTCACAATCCATTTAAGGCGTAATTGATTAGTATGGTTTTAATTTAAATTTGCACCTGCACCCATTATAGTTTAATATTAAACTAATTTGAAATTGGAGTCCGCTAATGGCTGACAAAGTGTATGATATTATAGTTATTGGTGCGGGCCCTGGGGGGTATGTGGCTGCAATTCGTGCAGCGCAATTGGGGCTCAAGGCCATTGTTGTGGAGCGTGAGCACATGGGGGGTATTTGTCTCAATTGGGGCTGTATACCGACTAAAGCAATGCTGCGATCTTCTGAAGTTTATCACCTCATGCATCGGGCTAAGGAATTTGGCCTATCCGTGGGAGATATTAATTATGATCTGGATGCTGTTGTGAGCCGTTCGCGAGGCATTGCCAAACAGCTTAACGGTGGCGTAACGCACCTCTTGAAAAAGAATAAGGTGGAATCGCTAATGGGTGATGCTACAATCACAGCACTTGGCAAGGTTTCGGTCATAACAGCTAAGGGTGATGTATCCTTGACCGCTAAACATATTATCATTGCTACTGGCGCAAGAGCCCGCGAATTACCCGGATTGGAAGGGGATGGAGATCTAGTTTGGACGTATAAAACTGCGTTGACCCCGCCCCATATGCCAAAAAAGCTTTTGGTTATAGGATCTGGTGCGATTGGTATTGAATTTGCTAGTTTTTATAACACTCTTGGTGCTGACACAACTGTGGTGGAAGTGATGGATCGGGTTTTGCCGGTCGAAGATGAAGAAATTTCAGCTTTTGCTCAGAAATCTTTTGAAAAACAAGGTATGAAAATTCGTACCAAAACCATGGTTAATAAACTGGAACGTGGTGTGGGTTCTGTTACCGCACATATTGAACAAGATGGAAAAGTTACCACTGAAGTTTTTGATACGGTGATATCGGCCGTTGGGATCGTTGGTAATGTGGAAGATCTGGGGCTTGAGGCTTTGGGCGTTGAGGTTGAACGTACCCACATCATTACAGATGCTTACTGCAGGACGGCTGTTACAGACGTATATGCAATTGGCGATGTGGCCGGCGCTCCTTGGCTGGCGCACAAGGCCAGCCACGAGGGTGTGATGGTTGCTGAATTAATAGCTGGCGGTAGTCCGCATCCGGTAAAACCCGAAAGTATTGCTGGCTGCACTTATTGCACGCCGCAAGTAGCCAGTGTTGGACATACCGAAGCTCAAGCGCGCAATGCGGGGTATGAAATTCGTGTTGGTCGTTTCCCCTTTATGGGCAATGGCAAGGCGATTGCTTTGGGAGAGGCTGAGGGCATGGTCAAAACCGTATTTGATGCCCAAACTGGTGAACTTTTGGGCGCACACATGATTGGAGCCGAAGTTACTGAGTTGATCCAAGGCTACGTGATTGGCCGCCAGTTAGAGACTACCGAGGAAGATCTCATAAAAACTGTTTTCCCGCATCCAACTCTATCGGAGATGATGCATGAAAGTGTTTTAGATGCGTGGGATCGCGCTATTCATATTTAACCCTAAGATCTAATTTTATGCCAAATTTAGCCACTTTGGCATCATGTTTGGACTACGATGCTGGGTGGTTTGCTATATTTTACACATTGTTTGATTAATTTACTCATGTTCTTGTAGTGTTCTCACTTTTAGATTGGCCCTGATGCAACTTAACACTATGTCTAGCTCAAAGATCGGGGTCCATGATGGTTGAGCTTAAAAAAATAGAAGTACGCGGTGCTCGCGAGCATAATCTCAAGAATATTGATGTGGATATCCCGCGCGATCAATTGGTGGTGATCACTGGGCTTTCTGGCTCTGGAAAGTCATCTCTGGCGTTTGACACAATCTACGCCGAAGGTCAGCGACGTTATGTGGAAAGCCTTTCAGCCTATGCACGGCAATTCCTTGATATGATGGAAAAACCTGATGTAGATCACATCAGCGGTTTGAGCCCAGCTATTTCGATTGAGCAGAAAACTACCTCCAAAAACCCTCGGTCAACCGTCGGCACAGTCACTGAGATCTATGATTATATGCGCCTACTGTTCGCGCGGGTAGGGACACCGTTTTCACCTGCTACCGGGTTACCGATTGAGGCCCAACAAGTACAAGATATGGTTGATCGGGTCATGACTATGGAGGAGGGCACGCGGGGCTATCTCCTTGCTCCCATCGTGCGTGACCGGAAGGGTGAGTATAGAAAAGAGTTTCTAGAACTGCGCAAACAGGGCTTCCAGCGGGTCAAAGTGGATGGTGAGTTCTATGATTTAGACGAGCCGCCAACGCTCGATAAAAAGTTTCGCCATGACATCGATGTAGTGGTGGATCGGATTGTGGTGCGTGAAGGGGTAGAAACCCGGTTGGCTGACAGCTTTCGCACTGCGCTTGACTTGGCAGACGGCATCACAATTTTAGAAACAGCGCCTGCGGAGGGCGAACCTGAGCGCCAGACTTTTAGTGAGAAATTTGCCTGCCCCGTCTCTGGCTTTACTATTCCTGAAATTGAACCACGACTATTTTCCTTCAATGCACCCTTTGGAGCGTGCCCGGATTGCGATGGGTTGGGTGTTGAATTGTTTTTTGATGAACGTTTGGTCGTTCCTGACCAAACATTAAAAATTTACGATGGTGCCTTGGCACCTTGGCGCAAAGGCAAATCTCCATATTTCCTACAAACCATTGAATCCATAGCCAACCATTATAAGTTTAACCGAGCGACCAAATGGAAGGAACTGCCTGAAGCCGTGCAACAAGTGTTTCTGTATGGCTCTGGCAAGGACGAAATTTTATTTCGTTATGATGAAGGTGGTAGGGTGTACCAGGTCACTCGCACCTTTGAGGGTGTCATTCCAAATATGGAACGTCGCTATCGTGAAACTGATAGCAATTGGATCCGCGAAGAATTTGAACGCTACCAAAACAAACGCTCTTGCGGAACTTGCTCTGGCTACCGCCTACGCGCCGAAGCCCTGGCTGTGAAGATTGTTGGACTGCATGCGGGGCAGGTGGTGCAGATGTCAATCAAAGAGGCATTCGATTGGTGTAAAAGTGTACCAGATCAATTAGGCAAACAAAAACTTGCGATTGCGGGACCTATTTTGAAGGAAATCCGCGAGCGTTTGGGATTTTTGAATAATGTGGGCCTTGAATATCTGACTTTAGCCCGCAATTCGGGCACTTTGTCTGGTGGCGAAAGTCAGAGAATAAGGCTGGCCAGTCAAATTGGTTCGGGGTTGCAAGGCGTGCTTTATGTCTTGGATGAGCCCAGCATTGGGTTGCATCAACGTGACAACGACCGCTTGCTTACAACATTGAAAAACCTGCGTGACCAGGGCAATACGGTGATCGTAGTGGAGCATGATGAAGAGGCCATACGTGAGGCTGATTATGTCTTTGACATCGGCCCTGGGGCAGGTGTTCATGGTGGAGAGGTAGTAGCTTGTGGAACGCCTGCGGAAATTATTGCAAATGGTGCCTCAATCACTGGTGATTATTTGGCTGGGCGGCGCAAGATAGATATACCTAGCAAACGCCGTTTGGGAAATAAGAAAAAAGTGACTGTGCGCAAAGCAAGTGGTAACAATCTTCAAAATATAACTGTAGATTTCCCCTTGGGACAATTTGTCTGTGTCACTGGCGTATCCGGTGGTGGTAAATCAACACTTACAATTGAAACTCTGTTTAAAACTGCGTCGATGAACTTGAACGGCGCACGCCAAACGCCCGCTCCCTGTGAGGCTATTAAAGGATTAGAGCATCTGGACAAGGTGATCGATATTGATCAGCGACCTATCGGCCGTACGCCGCGCTCTAACCCTGCGACATATACGGGTGCGTTTACCCCAATACGTGATTGGTTTTCGGGCCTGCCTGAATCTAAGGCGCGCGGGTACAAGCCCGGGCGCTTTTCGTTTAACGTCAAGGGTGGGCGGTGTGAGGCCTGCCATGGCGATGGTGTGATAAAGATTGAGATGCATTTTTTGCCTGATGTCTACGTGGAATGCGAGACCTGCAAAGGGGCCCGCTATAATCGTGAAACGCTTGAGGTAAAATTTAAAGGTCAATCGATTGCTGGTGTCTTGGATATGACAGTCGAACTAGCGCAAGAGTTTTTTAAGGCTGTGCCATCAATTCGTGAGAAGATGGACGCACTAATGCGGGTTGGTTTAGGCTACATTAAAGTTGGCCAGCAAGCTACGACCCTGTCTGGTGGTGAGGCGCAGCGGGTGAAGCTTTCGAAGGAGCTGTCGAAGAGAAGCACAGGCCGCACCTTGTATATCTTGGACGAACCGACAACGGGTCTGCATTTCGAAGATGTTCGTAAGCTATTAGAAGTGCTTCATGAATTGGTAGACCAAGGCAATTCTGTGATCGTGATTGAACACAACTTGGATGTGGTGAAGACTGCAGACTATATTATCGATATTGGACCGGAAGGTGGTGATGGCGGTGGTCAGGTTGTGGCAAAGGGCACGCCTGAAGAGGTATCAGAAGTTGTGGCCAGCCATACTGGCCGCTACTTGAAAGATATGCTGGCACCTAAGGAGGTCGTCCTGAGTTAACCGTGCGGACCTTCTATTCGGGTTTGCGCAGGATTGTATCCAACAGGCGTTGAACGCCATCCGCATCCAAATGATCAAATCCGGGACAGAAAGTTTCGATAAGTAATGTGGTGTTAGATCCCAAAATAGGGTCTGAGAATAAGTGAAGCTTTTCTGAAATTTTAGCGTCGCTGAGTGGCAGATCATTGTCACCGCGTGGGGGCCGTTATATTCACCAATCCCCGCCACCTCATGTATTTGCACTGGATCACAGCTCAATATTCGAGCGGTTACGGCCGCTACTCCCGCAGCGGTCCAAGCTCTGGAGGTGTGGTAATCAGTGCAGGCATCACGCAGGGTCAGCCCAGCGTGATAGGAAACCTGATAGGCCAGTGCCAAATAGGTGGCGAAGTCTTTGCCTGTCATCCTGTGCCCATCGGCTAAGGTAAATAGACTAGGAAAAATGGCTGATTCAGCGTGTCCTTTGCAGGGTTAGGTGCCGTCATAAGCATCTACACCCGGGGTATCGAGTAAGGAGCGCCGCAAGATCCACAGTATATCTTCAGGAAAATCTTTATAGGTTAACTCGGCAGCGAAGTCTTGCAGCAACGTGGCGTCATCTCCTATGAGCGGCTACGGCCCTCGAAGCGCGGCAACATAGCTGAAAAATCTTGGCCAGCGCCGTCTTCTAATTCTACAAAAGTTTGGTAAAGGGCCGTGGCCGCAGCCCCCATTGGGGTATCTGCATCCACATCGCTGGCGGCTTGCTGTGACAAGCGCAAATCCTTGAGCATAAGGTCTGCCGCAAAACCTGGCTTGTAATTATTGTCCGCTGGACTTTGTGGGCCAATGCCAGGGGCGGGGCAATAAGCGTTCATGGTCCAGCTGTAGCCGGAAGACGTACTGACCACATCAAACATTGCTTGGCGGTCGAGGCCTAGCTTGTCTGCCAGTGCAAAGGCTTCGCAGGTACCAATCATGGTGACGCCAAGTATCATATTATTGCAAATTTTGGCCGCTTGACCATTGCCTGCTGCTCCGCAGTGCACGGCTTTTTGTCCCATAACTTCAAATAAAGGACCCGCTATTGCGAATGCCTGATCTGTTCCGCCAACCATGAATGTGAGCGTACCGGCACTAGCTCCACCAACCCCTCCAGAGACAGGCGCATCAAGAAAGCCGATTACATGATCTTGCGCGAGTTGATCCATAGCTCTCGCTGAGGCGACGTCGATAGTTGAGCAATCGAGCAGTACTGCGCCCTTTGCCATGATCGGTATAATATCAATAGCAACAGCGTGGGCTATAGCGCCATTGGGCAACATGGTTATCACCACATCTGCACCGCGGGCCGCATCTTGAGCGGTCTGTGCTTTGGCAACGCCTGCGGGGATCAGCCCGACAGGATCAAAGCCTACAACCTCATGGCCTGCGTTTACCAAATTAATGGCCATGGGGGCTCCCATATTCCCTAGTCCTACAAATCCAATTTTCATCTTATGTCTCCGTGAGATCTAGGGAATGTACCCCAAGAGGGCGCAACATAGCGCTGGCGGCTGGTAGCAAGCTGTCTGTTAAGCTGTGTTGCCATTTTGGGGTCTTGTCTTTGTCGATGACTAAGGCGCGAATGCCTTCAATGAAATCTCCCTGTTCGGCTGCGCGATAGGTAAAGCGGTATTCCATCTCCAAGGCGGGTATGATTTCATCTAAGCCTCTGACCCTATGGATCATTTCGATGGTGGCAGCCATTGCCAGAGGGCTGGCTAAAGAAAGTTTTTTAAGGGTCTGTGCTGCGAACTCACCACCGGTGCGTTTCAGATTTATTATAATATCACCAAAATATTCCCCTTGGAAAAACTCTATAACTTCAACCTCAATTGCCCGTAGCGGTGCTATACCTGGATCTGTAGAGGCGATGTTGATGGCTTCTGTCTTGCCGGTATTGCAAAGTGATTTTATGACTGCAGGCCAGTGATCACGTGGGATATAGTAATCCGCAAAGCCTACATAAATAGCATCAGCAGCTCCCATCCTGCTGGTGGTGGTACCAAGATACTCGCCAAATCGCCCTGGAGCACGTGCTAAAAGTAGTGAGCCTCCCACATCTGGGACGAGGCCAATGCCACATTCTGGCATTGCTATTTGACTATTTTCACAGACCACACGATGCGAAACATGGCAGCCAAGGCCCACACCGCCGCCCATGGTGAACCCATGCAAGAAGCTGACAATCGGTTTGGGGCTATTGGCGAGCTTGGCGTTCAGGCGGTATTCATCAGTCCAGAACTTCCGCCCATATTCGAAATCGCCTGCTTTGGCGGTTTCATACATAAGTGTAATGTCCCCACCGGCGCAAAATGCACGTTCCCCAGCCGCATCTAAGATAATAATCGCTACATTTGGATCTGTCTCCCAAAGGTCAAGCAAAGACTCAATCTCTAGGCACATATCATAGGTTAGCGCGTTTAAAACTTCGGGACGGTTAAGGGTGATACGGCCAGCAGCACCTTCAATTCTAGCGATAATGTTAGTCATGATTTTAGGCCTCGCGCAACAATCACCCGCATAATTTCATTTGTGCCTTCCAAAATTTGATGAACCCTCAAATCGCGAACGGTTTTTTCGATGCCATAATCTGCCAAATAACCATAGCCACCGTGCAATTGCAGACAATCATTGGCAACCTTACTCCCCATATCGGTGACTAATTTCTTGGCCATAGCACAAAAATGGGTAGCGTCTGGGGCGCCGTTATCCAGCTTCCATGCCGCTTGGCGTAGGAATGTTCGGCCAGATTGCAGCTCTATCTCTATATCGGCTAGACGAAACTGAAGGGCCTGAAATTGATCAATAGGTTTTCCAAATGCTTTGCGCTCAGCCATGTAGGCGCGGGTTTGGTCAAATGCCTGTTGGGCAGCGCCAAGCGAGCAGGCTGCGATATTGAGACGCCCACCATCAAGCCCCGCCATCGCATATGAAAATCCGTGACCCTCTTCGCCCAGAAGGTTTTCGATGGGTGTTTTGCAATCATCTAGTTGTACCTGGCGCGTGGGCTGCGAGCGCCAGCCCATTTTATCTTCCAAACCGCCAAAAGACAGCCCTTCAGCACCATCATCAACTATTAAAGCTGTGATACCCTTGGGACTTTCGTCGCCGGTACGTGACATTATGATGTAAGAATCAGAATAGCCACCACCAGAGATAAATGCTTTAGTACCTGTGAGGCTATAATCAGTGTTAGATTTAACAGCTTTAGTTTTCAGTGCTGCGGCATCGGAGCCTGATGCCGGTTCGGTTAAACAATATGAGAAAAACGTCTCCATGTTCATAGCTTTAGGTAGGTATTTTGCGCGCAGTTTTTCAGATCCAAACTTATCGATCATCGCGGCGCACATGTTATGAATGGACAAAAAAGCAGCGACCGAA
>Ga0308001_10000976_pt1 | contig 13176 bp, 11 predicted proteins | sample Neamet5_FD_203167 | JGI IMG/M metagenome (GOLD analysis project Ga0308001, IMG submission 203167) | Marine microbial communities from water near the shore, Antarctic Ocean - #5 | ecosystem: Environmental > Aquatic > Marine > Unclassified | place: Southern Ocean | collected 2014-06-04
TCCCCTATATTGGGAGAGCCTTTAAGCGGACGGCCCGAGCAACTAGGCGCACCGAGCTCTTGATTTTTATAACGCCTAAGATTATTGCCGATATTACTATTAGATAATTTCATCATCACTATTCTATGTTTGGATGCGGGCGGAGCTGATTATCAACTCCGCCCGTTTTCGTTTTGCAATTGGTGTCTGTTAGAATGCTGCAAAGAGACTGCTGCCTGAGCACGGCATAAGTGCGCCATGCGTCCCGCTCACTAAAACTTAGAGACTGTATTCGCCTCATGAAGCCGTTACACAATATATTTCTAATTGGTCCTATGGGTGTTGGAAAAACCACCATTGGCAGAGTGTTAAGTGAAGAGCTGGGAATGGATTTCTTCGATTCAGACAGAGAGATCGAAGCTTCCACCGGTGCCGATATTCCATGGATTTTTGATGTTGAGGGTGAGGTAGGATTTCGAATCAGAGAGTCTAAAATGATCGAAATACTGACCCAGAGAAAGAAAATAGTTTTAGCGACCGGCGGTGGGGCTATTCTGGCACCCGAAAATAGGCGCTGGCTATCCTCGAGAGGCACAGTGGTATACCTGCGCGCCTCGATTAAGCAACAATTTGAAAGAACTAGTCGCGATAAAAATAGGCCTTTATTACAAACCCCGGACCCAGAGAAAAGAATTAAGGAGCTCATGCAGTTGAGAGAACCTCTCTACAGAGAGGCCGCTGATCTTATTATCGACACCAATCGCCGTAACCCCAAAGCGGTTAGTAACGAAATCCTTTTTCAGCTCAATAACCCTGACTCTGAAAGGAAGCACGATTAACAGATGGAACAAGCGATGGAAACCATAACAGTAGAATTAGCAGATAGAAGCTATCCAATAATGATAGTGAATACGCTGATGTCACAGTCCGAAGAAGTTTCAAAATATTTAGGTGTCGGGAAGGTTGTAGTCATCACCAATGATGTAATCGCGCGGCTGTATTTAGATCAGGTTAGGTTGCTGCTGCATGATCGAGATGTATTGGAAATTGTTTTACCCGATGGCGAACAGTACAAAAACCTCGATGCCATAAGTTATATTTATGATCAGCTAATGGCGGCTAAGTGCGATCGCAAGACAACCTTGCTAGCTCTTGGTGGTGGTGTGGTCGGCGATATTACAGGTTTCGCTGCGGCTACTTATCAACGTGGTGTGAATTTTGTGCAGGTACCAACGACTTTGCTGGCTCAGGTAGACTCATCAGTAGGCGGTAAAACAGGAGTTAATCACCCGCGGGGAAAGAATATGGTAGGCGCGTTTTATCAGCCCCAATGTGTTGTTATCTGTACTGATTTTCTCAAAACCTTGCCAATAAGAGAGGTCAAAGCGGGTTTAGCTGAGGTGATTAAATATGGATTAATTAATCGTCCCGATTTTTTCAAATGGATGGCAAACAATAGCGAGGGTCTATTAACTTTGGACTCCGAACTTATTGCGAAAGCGATAAAAATTTCCTGTGAGTCGAAAGCAGAAATAGTAGCCGCTGACGAAAGAGAGGGCGGTGTAAGAGCGCTTCTTAATTTCGGGCATACTTTTGGTCACGCCATAGAAACTGCTAGTGGCTACGGTGTGCTTTTGCATGGGGAGGCTGTGGTGATAGGTATGGTAATGGCGGCAGACCTTTCGAGACGGATGGGCTTGTTGAGCGCGGCGGATGCCCTAAATATACGCAGCGTATTAGAAGAAAATTTTAGTATGCAGGTGGTCCCTCCTGCCGATATATCGGTAGAGCAGTTCATGGATTTAATGTCATCGGATAAAAAAGCGGAGTTAGGAAAGATTCGATTTATTCTGCTAAAGGCTGTTGGCCAAGCTTATATTGAAGCCGATGTTGAAGTTACGCTGCTAAAGCAAACGTTAACTGCAGGCGAGAACCTGTGTAGGTAAGTGATGAAGTCTTACGTTCAAGAATTGAAATTAAGTTTCGACCCTTTTGATGCGAGTGCGATAAGTCGAGAATTTTTTGAGGGCGGTAATCGCAGGGAAATTCGTGATCAGATCGTTGAAAGGGCTATGTATAGCGAGTCCTTGATTTCTGTTTCAGGATGTCTGGGGAGCGGCAAATCAAGTTTGCTAGCCGCGATTACCCAAAGGTTTGGTGAAGAAGCTGTAGTGGTCAATATAGCGGCTACGTTATTTATGAGCTCCGATCAGTTTATGGATCAGTTGGTTGGGGCTCTGCAATTGCCTGGAGAGTTCGAAAGTATTGAAGATAAGGCTCATGCGGTATCTCACCTAGCGGGACAACTGCAAATGGATGCGAGGTCGTTGCTAATTCAGGTCGATGATGCCCATGATCTTGGTGGCGAAGTATTAAAATACCTTGTGGCGCTGAAGAAGGACGCCGCTGCTGATAGCATACACGTGATTTTGTTTGGTGAAAGCCAACTGAGTAAGGTGCTTGAAATCACATTAGAGCATGAGCAGTTGGCAATCCTTGCTGAATTTGATTTAGGCGGTTTTGGCAGTAAGGCAACGCTCGACTATATTCGTTTTAAGCTGAAAGGTGCAGGTTACACCAAGCTTCTGCCCTTGGAAGGAAGTGTTTTAGGGGCTATTCACAATTTATCTAACGGAATGCCTGGGACGATTAATAGCTTAGCTCATGAAGCATTGGCGCAAGAATTTGGAGTGGATGTCGCCGGGGATGTGGAAGTGCCAGCGGAAGTCGAGGCAGCAGGCGTGCAACTTAGTGCCTTAGAAGCTCAATTTGGCGCGGACGTGGTGGCCCAGAATACTGATTACACCGGTGCTGAGCTGGCGGAGTTCTCCGCAGCGCGAGAGGCGGATCTTGTTGACTTAACTCTAGAGGAGGCCTCAACTTCAGGACCCTATTTTGCTGCCGCGTCTATCTTGCTGGTGGTGTTCGTTACAGCGTTTGTTTTTCTGCGAACTGATCAGGAGGTTGATTCTGCTGTTGCACGAATTTCTGTTCCCGTTCCTGCTTCCGCTTCGATCCCGGTTTCCATGCCAGCTGCAATTCCTCAAGGCCCTTCTGCTGACGAAGTTTCACTGTCAACTATAGCGCAGCGGCCAAGAGCCTCTGCTGATTTAAACCCAGCTGAGATTAAGACTGCCACGGCGTCTATGCTGGATGCTTCCGAACCTTCACCGATAATCAGCGATGCGGCAGAGCTCAGCGTGGAAGTGGCGTCTGCGGTGGTGGTAATTGTAGCTAAGCCTGAGCTTGTGTCAGAGCCTTTAGAGCTGGCTGCGCCGGGTAGAGATGACCTTGCCGGATCTGTCGTCAGAACTTCTGAGTCGGTTGCAGAGGTTTCAAATAATTCTGAGCTAAGCAGTTTTGAGCGCAACCTTCTGTCTTATCCTGCTACTAGCTACACTGTACAGATTGTTGGAGCTTCTTCTGAGGCAAACATTCAAGCCTTTGTGAGGACAGCGCAACTGAGCACCGCTGCCGGATATTTTGAGACGCGCCTCAATGGCAAGCCGTGGTATGTAGTGATTGCAGGGAATTTCTCTGATAAGGAGGCAGCCGCCGTATTTCTCTCGGCGCTGCCCGATTCCGCTAAGGCTTCTGGCCCCTGGGTACGGAGTTTCAGGGGTATTCAGTCAGACATCCAAAAACTGCAATAGCAACCCAAAAAGCTCATAAGATCTGTCTAAGTTGGCGTGCCAGCCTTTGAGCTTATGAGCTGCTCGTGTAAAATTACACCTTATTTTATATTGGCGACTCCAGCGGTGGCTAACTCAAACAAAGGATAAGTCTGCGTGAGCTTGAAAAATGATCGTTTCCTTAAGGCGCTGATGCGCGAACCCGTTGATGTAACCCCGGTATGGATGATGCGCCAGGCTGGTCGCTACTTGCCTGAGTATCGTGCCACAAGAAAGCAGGCCGGCAGTTTCCTCGATCTTTGTAAAAACGCTGAGCTTGCTTGCGAAGTCACTATGCAGCCATTGCGGCGCTATGATTTTGACGCGGCTATTTTGTTTTCAGATATTCTGACTATTCCTGATGCCTTTGGCCAAGGGCTATATTTTGAAGAAGGCGAAGGGCCAAAATTTAGAAAGGTAATCCGCACAGCTGCGGATGTTGAGAACCTGCCAGAGGTGAACATTGCCGCAGAGCTTGAATATGTCATGAACGCTGTCAGCGTCATTCGTAAAGAGCTGAATGGCGCCGTACCCCTTATTGGTTTTTCAGGCAGTCCTTGGACGCTGGCCACCTATATGATCGAGGGGGGTGGTAGTAAAGATTTCCGCCTAGCTAAGCAGTTTATGTATGACAATCCCGAGGCAATGCACTTACTTTTGGATAAGCTTGCAGACGCTGTCACCGACTACCTGAATGCTCAAATTGATGCTGGCGCGCAAGTGGTACAGATATTTGATACTTGGGGCGGCATCCTAACTCCTTCTTGCTACCTTGAATTCTCGTTAGCTTACATGAAAAAAATTATCGCTAACCTTACCAAAGAGCGCGAAGGTCGAAGGGTGCCTAGCATTGTCTTCACTAAAAACGGCGGACAATGGCTTGAGCCTATTGTCGCGTCTGGTGCTGACGGTGTTGGACTTGATTGGACTATCGATATAGCAGAAGCGAAACGTCGCGCTGGGGGCGCTGTGGCTCTGCAAGGAAATATGGATCCGACTATGTTGTATGCCTCTCCAGCGGCAATCCGCAAAGAAGTGGATCAGATTCTTGCCAGCTATGGTTCAGGCCCAGGCCATGTGTTTAATCTTGGACATGGGATTACGCCGCAAGTGAATCCAGACCATGTCAGTGTTTTTGTTGACTCGGTTCATGAGCTATCAGGCCAGTACCATAAGTAACGTTAGAGTTACGCAGACAGCGAAGGCTTCAGCCACAGCGTTTGTCAGCCTAGGGTCAAATCAACCTTCTTTTGCAGGCAACGAGCAGCAAACCTTGCTGGCAGCGGTGCCATATTTGCAGGCAATTTCCACTGAACCAGTTCAGCTGTCGAGTCTTTATATTTCCGATCCGGTAAATTGCGAGCCGGGTACCGAGGATTTTGTTAATGCGGTGGCGAAGTTAGCTGTCCCAGACTCGGGCTCTCCTTATGATTTGCTTGATAGACTTCACAAAATAGAGGACCTTTTTGGCCGTCAGCGCGGGCCTGAGCCCAACGGGCCTCGGCCACTAGATTTGGACCTAATTAGTTTAGGTGCGTCGGTTGTTGCTAACGATCGGCTAACATTACCCCATCCGCGGGCGGCGCAGCGTCTTTTTGTCCTTGTGCCTATGTTGGAGTTTTGCTCGGAGTTGGAGCTTGGTGCGTTTACCTCTAATATTTCGGACTTAATTCGCTGTTTACCATCCTCGCCTGGCCTTAAAAAACTTTAAGATCAACCTATCGTTGCGAATGGGGCGACTATGGTCGATTCTGTCTGTGGCGCTCCAAATAAAAATTCAAGCATCTGATAAATAAAGGAAATAGATTTCCCTGCTTATCGCGACAGCTTTTGGTGGTAAGTAAAAGTAGCGATTAGTTGACCTTAATTCGTGACCTAGTTCCGCAAAATCCATACAAGTTTAGTTATCAATCTGCTATTATAAAAGGGTAGAAAATTCCTAGTAGCCTACACTTAATAGCAAGAAAGCTGAGGGTTAGCACAAGCTAATGACATTAAAAGCACTGACAATTGCACTTATTCCCGCGCTCACTACCTTGGTAGCAGTGTTAGGGTTTGCTGTTGCCGCGAGTGCGCAGGATTCTTTGACTATTTTGCCAGGGCAAAATGGCCCAGTTGCCAGCTTTAGCCTTGGTCGAAGCGCTTTATTAGGAGATATTGAACCGAATGTTAGTGTTGGCCGTGCTGTTGAGGCAAAAGACTTCCAGAACGGTTTAGTACAAGAGGCGCTTAATTTTAATCTAGGGCTTCAGATCGCCCCGTTCGAGGGGTTGAGCATAAGGGCAGATGCGTGGCGCCAAAGAGTTGAGGATAGTCCAGCCGCGTCATCTTCAGATGGCAAGCATTGGTCAAGCCAGCCGCAACTGTATATTGAAGATTCAGCAATTAACGAATTCAGTCTTGATAATCCACTCCTTGGGTCGAATGTTGAAACTAATGGTTTTGATATCGGTGCTTCTTACGTCTGGGAGACGAGCCGGTTCGGTCAATTTACGCTGAGTTCTACAACTACGTATGTTGATGAGTTTGAGAATAACAGCATCTTGCTTGAGTTGGCTGACTCAGAAATCGCGAGCGTAAGTGAACGCATGGTGAGCCCCGAATTGCAGAGCAACTTGATGTTGAGCTGGGAGTTCGGGAACCATAGAGCAAAAGCGATAACTAACTATTTCGACTCTTTGAAAGATATCAGCGAACTTGATATAAACGAAATTAACGAGCTGGTTGACAACATCACCACTGTTGATTTCCAGTATGGCTATAGTGTCAACACCGGCGACAATGACCGAGCAATAATTTCATTCGGTATCCGCAATATTTTTAATGAAGAAAGCGCTCAAATACTAAATGCCACTACTCGCATCTTGGACCAAAACGGCCGAGTTGCCTATGGTTCAATTAAGTATCAATTCTAGTTAAGACCCCTAGTAATGAAGTGCTCAGCAAGTGATGATACTTTATTTGGCAATAAACAATCCTGTTAGAAATAACACTTCAATAACGCAGTTTTCCATGCCCGCCAACTAATTGAATTATCGGTTTGCTCTGGCAATACAAAAACAATCGACTCTCTCTGCTCCACCGATAAACAGTGCACGTGCAGCTTCGTTCAAAGTTGCGCCTGTTGTAACAACGTCATCCACCAATGCTATATTTTTGGCATTGCTGTGACTGAGTAAATCGATACAAGTGAATGCTTTTTTAAGGTTAGATCTGCGTAAGCCAGCACGCTTTATTTCTGTTTGGGGCACGGTGTTCTTTATCCGCGTCAGTGTGTTGTTAAAAACTGGGACGCCGGTCGAAGATGACAGTTGCTTAGCTATTTCAAGGGCTTGATTGAAACCGCGTTTTTTCAGGCGTAGTTGATGTAGCGGGATAGGTATTATGGCATCAGGGTAGCCATGGAAGTCGCAGTGGCTTTTAAATCCCAGTGCAAGAATCTCTCCGAGTGCCAGGCCTGCGGCAAAGTTAGCATTGAACTTAAACTGGCTAATCAGTTGGTCGGCCGGACTTGCGTAAGACATGACCGCGACACAGCGGTTAAAGACGGGCTTTTTAAGTATGCACGGCCCGCAAAGTAGCTGATCAGCCGATTGAGCTGTTTCCACGCCGCAGTACTGGCAAGGTTGTCTTATAAGTGGAAGGTCTTTACTGCATATAGAGCAGAGGTTGCCGCCGCCGCTGGAATTCCCTCCGCAGAGGACGCAGTCGTAAGGTGTCAGTATGTGCAGTGCCCTTATGGCAAGGGCATTGGTCTCATACGCTATTTTTTGAGACCACTCTCTGAGTGTTCTTGTCTTTCCAGATAGCATAATTCAGCGTCTATTTGATGGGTGCTTTTTAGAGCTTTTTGGCGCCCAAACTCCGGGTTTAGCTGAGTATAGTCAGTGACAGCAAGTTGACTAAGTTAACAGCCGACACAGTACCTGTTTATAACCGCTTCACCTATAATCTGCAGTCGACTAAAAGTTTAACGAGGATTTGATCATGGCCACTTACAGAGCTCCGCTTGCGGACATGCGGTTTTTGCTAACAGATGTGTTCCAAGCGGAATCGTTGTTTGCAAGCATGCCAGACACCGCAGAGGTCTCAGAAGACCTGATTAATGCCATTGTTGACGAGGCAGGAAAAATTGCTGAGGGACTGCTTTCGCCAATTAATCAAACAGGCGACCAAATTGGCTGCAAATTAGAAAACGGAGCGGTATCCACGCCCGAAGGGTTTAAGCAGGCTTATAAAGCCTACGCTGAAGGGGGATGGTCCGGGCTGACCGGAGACGTCAACTACGGTGGCCAAGGAATGCCGAAGCTTCTTTCGGCAATTATTGAAGAGATGATGTTTGGCGCTAATTCCTCATTCGCGCTCTACACGATTCTTACCACTGGGGCGACTCTCACCCTTAGTCATCACGCGAGTGAAGAGCTGAAAAAGCGTTACCTGCCTAAGATGTACGAAGGTATCTGGTCCGGAACAATGTGCTTGACCGAGCCTCATGCTGGCACAGATTTAGGGATGATCCGCACCAAAGCCGCTCCCCAAGCGGATGGTTCATACAAGGTGTCTGGTACCAAAATCTTTATCACCGCTGGTGAACATGATTTGACGGAAAATATTATTCACTTGGTGCTAGCAAAATTGCCCGATGCACCGGCTGGGCCTAGGGGGATTTCTTTATTTTTGGTTCCCAAGGCGCTTGTCGACGATGACAGTAGTCTAAGCGGTGAGAAAAACAACGTTCACTGTGGCTCGATTGAGCACAAGATGGGAATCAAAGGGTCGCCGACCTGTGTACTGAATTTCGAAGAAGCTACAGGGTTTTTGGTGGGCGAACTTAATCAAGGCTTGTCGAATATGTTCACTATGATGAACTATGAAAGATTGTCCATGGGCCTGCAAGGGAATGGTTTGGCTGAAAGTTCTTATCAGATTGCTGCGGAATACGCGAAAGATAGATTGCAGGGCCGAGCACCGACAGGTCCTCAGTTAGTTGATAAAGTAGCTGACCCTATTATCGTACATCCTGATGTTCGGCGCATGTTGTTAACTATGCGTTCCAATATCGTTGCGGGTCGGGCTCTGTCGATGTATGCCGCGAGCCAGCTGGATATCTCCCGTTTTCATCCTGACGCAGATGTCCGTGAAAAAGCCGATAAACTTGTGGCGCTGCTAATTCCCGTTCAAAAGGCCTATTGCACCGACCGTGGCTTCGACTCTTGCGTTTTGGGTCAGCAGGTTTTAGGCGGTCACGGCTATGTGGCAGAATGGGGTTTGGAGCAAAATGTAAGAGATGCGCGTATTGCTCAAATCTACGAAGGCGCCAATGGTATTCAGGCACTTGATTTGATGGGCCGAAAAACCGTTCGTGTTAATGGCGCGCTGTTAGAGGTCCTGCTTGATGAAATGAATGAGTTTGCAGCAGAAAACCAACCGGTAGCAGAGCTGGCGCCGTATTTAAAGAGCCTTTCGAATACCCAGACCCTGTTGGTGGAGACTACGAGGTCTATTATAGCCAACTGTGCAGACCGCCCAGATGAGATCGGGGCGGCTTCTTATGCCTATATGGAGTTATTGGGCCTTAGCCTTTATTGCTACATGTGGAACCGTGTCTTGGCGGCGGCCTTTAAAGGGATAGCGCAGGGCACAGGAGATAGTAATCATCTGGAAGGGTTGGTCAAAACGGGAGATTTTTTTATGGCCCGCTTGCTGCCTCGAGCTAAGTCACTGGCAGAGGAAATATCTGCCGGAGCGGATTCAATGATGGCGATGTCAGTCGATCAATTCTAAATAGCGGCTGTTATCTTCTATTGAATGGGTGATCTTTAGATTACCCATTCAATGTTTTCAGAGAACAACTCTTTATACTCGCCAAGATCTTCGTTTGCCTCACCTACCAAAATCATATTGCCATTGCCCATAGGGACTACAATGCCGTTGAAGCGGTCGTCATTGATTTTGTATTCAATGCTGACGGGGCTGTTATTGATAACAAAAACACTAACCGCCCCCTCGCTGCCCTCTATCATCAGGTGAGCACTGTCATAAGCAGGAATGATGATGCACGGCTTGGCAAAGCGCACCGGTGTTTTGATGATGAAAGAATTACTAACTAGGCGCGTGCCAACTCCGGTCAGCGCATTTGCTATCATTGGCATGGCCATTGGATCTAGAGCTAAGCCGCTGTTAATAGCCTCTATCTCAATCGACTCATGATATAAATGGTTTATGACTTCATTACCAAACGCTATTTCAGCGGAACTTGGACCTGAGTTGTAGGTAAGCGAAAATGTCACGCCCAGCACCAGGATTAAACTCGATGCAATGGCAAAATATTGGAAAAAATTTGTATTAGCAGCTGGCTTCTCCGTCAGCGTTTTTAAAGTTTTTTCCGAAGCACTTTCCTCTTCATCGGTCTGGGGAATGGCCAACAATTTCTCTTTGAGGCCATCAGAGATTTCGAGCACGTCCATAATGCCGCGAATGTCCTCATCCATTTTCTGAGTTTGGTCCAGGATGTCTTGTAGAATTGGGTTGCCGGCAGCGCTATCCAAAATTTCTTGGTCAGCCGCGAAAGGATCTATATAAACCCGTTTTTTGAAATCAGTTTCGTTCATTATTCAGCTCTGTATCTTGGGAATCCGTTTGGTTTCATTGTTTACTTCAGCGACTTGAGGCAGTTATTCGGTGTGCAGCTCAGCTGCCGGCTCAGGGTCATCGATGCCAAATTCAACTTTCAATTTGCTTCGCGCCCTAAAAAGTCGAGTCATTACGGTGTTATTGTTCAGATCTAGTATTGCGGCAATCTCTTTGCCGCTAAACCCTCCTATAACCTGTAGTAACAGGGGTTCTTTATATTCGCTTTCAAGCCGATTGATTGCGTTGTGCAATAAATCACGATCCATTTTGAAGTCAGGTTCGTTTTCATCATTTTCGGCTATGACTTGACCTTCGATATCCACCAGTTCGGGTCGATATCTTTCATACAACCTAGCATTCTCTCGTCTTAGAATAGTAAACAGCCAAGCTTTGGCTGCTTTGTCGTTTTGCAGACTCTCTAAAGACCTCCATGCACGTAAAAATGTTTCCTGAACTAAATCTTCGGCCAGCGGCTTGTTTTTGCACAGCCAAAGGGCGTAGCGAAAAACGTCTTGGTATAAATCAGCAACTAAAGATTCATAGCGTTGTTTTTTGTTGCTTCCGTAAAGGACCGGTATATCACTCATTTTTTTTCAAATTCGTTACAAAGAGGGCAATTTTTTAAGGTTCAGCGTTATTTTCTTTAGAGATTTACACTTTTAAGCGTCTCAAGCTTTGAGAGTGTGCCCAAATAGGTATGACCCTTCAAGTTTTTTACAGGTGCGAAGAGCCTTAAACAGACCGACTTTGAAGATGATAATGTCGTGTTAGAATGTTCCGTTCTTTAAATGACCGGAATGACTTAATGATCGGAATAGCGATAGCGGGTGCTGCAGGCCGAATGGGTAAGACCTTAATTGAAGCCGTAGCCCAACGGACGGGGCAGCTGGAGCTGCGTCAAGCCACAGTGTTGAAGGAGGACCCAAGTTTGGGTCTAGATGTGGGTTTGCTGAGTTTAGGAAGGCCGTTGCAGGTGTTAACCCAAGGGAGTCTGGATGCTAGCAACTTTGATGTTCTAATTGATTTTACTAGTCCTCGTGGCACGTTGGAAAATCTTGCCGCCTGTGCTTCTGCTGGCAAAGCTATTGTGATCGGGACCACTGGATTTGACGATAAAGAGTTGGCCTTGATTCAGGCGGCCTCCCAGTCTATCCCTGTCGTGATGGCGCCAAACTACAGCGTAGGAGTAAACGTTAGCTTCAAACTTCTAGAGTTGGCGGCCAAGGTTTTAGGTGACGGGTATGATGTTGAGATTTCTGAGGCCCACCATCGTTACAAAAAAGACGCCCCTTCTGGGACTGCACTGAAAATGGGGCAGGTAGTGGCGGACTGTTTAGGCCGAGATCTTGATGAGGTGGCTGTCTATGGGCGCGAGGGAATGGGGGAGGAGAGGGACAGTAAGACCATTGGGTTTGCGACTGTGCGCGCTGGAGATATTGTCGGCGACCACACTGTGGTGTTTGCAGGCGGTGGCGAGCGTCTGGAAATCACCCATAAGGCCAGCAACCGTATGACTTTTGCTAGCGGTGCCGTTAGAGCGGCAATCTGGGTTGAAACAATGTCGCCTGGTTTGTATAGCATGGAGGATGTTTTGGGGCTCGAATAGTCACTGTTATTGAACAGCCCTCGAAGATGGCCGACTAGCGGTCCGCTGAATAGGTCGCTGCATAGGCGAGCGTTCCAGTGAGTAAGTCGCTGGGCATTACCTAACTAGTCAGCAAACTAGTTCGCCGACCAAGACCGATAAAAGGCCAGCCAATAATCGATTGGCCTTAGTCTTGCTGAAAATCTACGACTACGACTATTTGTCTACGTCAATTTTGCTATTTCTAATGGACAAGTAGGGGGGTGCTTCCGTATCATATTCGCTCAGTATGTTGAGTGCTGAGAGCAATGTTGAATCCAAATTTGAAAAAAAAATTGATGAGAAGCGGAGTGAGTTCTTTCACTCCGCTTTTTTTTGCCAAAAATAAATAAAATGTAGTCAGGAGTGCGTGTGGCTGGAACAGCGGTGCTGGTATTGGAAGACGGAAGTGTCTTTCACGGAAATGCAATAGGGGTAGAGGGAAGCTCTGCGGGAGAGGTGGTGTTTAATACCTCAATGACCGGTTATCAAGAAATTTTGACGGACCCCTCTTACGCAAAACAAATAATCACCTTAACCTATCCTCATATAGGAAACACCGGCACAAACGAGGAAGACAATGAGTCTGATCACGTATGGGCGTCAGGGTTGGTCATTAGAGATTTACCATTGCTCGCGAGTAACTGGCGCAGCGAACAAAGTCTTAGCGAGTTCCTAAAGTCGCGGAACGTCGTTGCTATCGCGGAAATAGATACCCGGCGGTTAACCCGGATTTTGAGAGAAAAAGGCCCTCTTAACGGCTGCATAATTGCGAGCTCTGCACTTTCAGATAGCGCAGCTGGAGATGCTGGTAAGCTTGCCAAGGATTTTACCGGCTTGAAGGGGATGGACTTAGCTAAAGTCGTGAGTACTAAAGAAAGCTACGGCTGGGATTCCGGAGTATGGGATTTAATAGGGGGTTATGGGTCAGTCCGAGGCGCTGAGTACAATGTGGTTGCTTATGATTTTGGCGTGAAGCGCAACATTTTGCGGATGTTGGCGGCGCGAGGATGCAAGGTGACTGTTGTGCCTGCCGAAACCTCAGCCGCTGAAGTCTTAGCGATGAACCCTGATGGGATTTTTCTCTCCAACGGCCCGGGAGATCCAGAGCCCTGTGACTACGCGGTTGCAGCGATCAAGGAGTTTCTTGATCAAAGCATTCCTCTGTTTGGGATTTGCTTAGGTTGTCAGCTGCTAGCCATTGCCTGTGGAGCCCAAACCGTAAAGATGCAATTAGGCCACCATGGCGCCAATCACCCGGTGCAAGAT
>Ga0308001_10000999_pt1 | contig 12988 bp, 14 predicted proteins | sample Neamet5_FD_203167 | JGI IMG/M metagenome (GOLD analysis project Ga0308001, IMG submission 203167) | Marine microbial communities from water near the shore, Antarctic Ocean - #5 | ecosystem: Environmental > Aquatic > Marine > Unclassified | place: Southern Ocean | collected 2014-06-04
AAATATTAATTAATTATATACATTTAAAATGATAAGTTTTAAAAATTTAAAAGGAGACCTTTTTGGTGGTCTTACAGCAGGAATTGTAGCCCTACCGTTAGCATTAGCTTTTGGTGCAAGTACAGAGTTAGGAGCAAGTGCAGGATTATATGGCGCTATATTCATTAGTTTCTTTGCTGCATTGTTCGGTGGAACGCCAACCCAAATATCAGGACCAACAGCACCAATGACAGCATTAAGTTTTGTTGTTATTACTTCTATTTTAGCGAGTATGGATGGAAATTTGGCTGAAGCTTTACCAATTATACTTGGTGTATTCATGTTAGCCGGTTTATTTCAAATTGCTTTAGGACTATTTGGCATTGGTAAATACATAAAGTATATTCCCTACCCTGTTGTTTCAGGATTTATGACTGCCATTGGTATCATGATATTAATAGGTCAAATTGCACCTTCTGTTGGTTATGATGTAAAAGAAGATATCACATTCGTTGAAACCTTTAAGCCACATGCTGAAGAAAAAATGTTAGATGATATCTTAAAAGATGAATCTAAAGAGGGTATTTTAGTTATTGAACATTTTGAAGAAACAATAGCACGTTCAAAGGGTATTTCTGATGAGCAAATAATGAGTGAAGCTAAGTCGTTAGCAAAAAAAGAAACTGCTGGTGTAGTTGGTTCATTACTCCATTTACCGCATGTTTTACGAAATATAAATTGGTTAGAGTTGATTCTAACCTTAGGAACTATATTAATTATATACGGTTTTAAACGAATCACCAAAGTTGTTCCAAGTACGCTTGTTGCATTATTAGCCATGTCAGGAATTGCTATTGGGTTTGGATTAGACTATAAAAGTATTAGTACTATACCTTCAGGTTTTCCTATGCCAAATTTTGAAATATTTTCAAAGTTTGATTTAGTTAGTATTATGCCTTATATTGTTTCAGCATTATCATTAGCATTATTAGGTGCTATCGATTCATTATTAACTTCTGTTGTTGCAGATAATATGACTAAAACAAAACATAAGCCTAATAAAGAATTAATTGGACAAGGAATTGGTAATACAATTGGTTCACTATTTGGAGGGTTACCAGGAGCTGGAGCAACAATAAGAACTGTTGTAAATATTAATTCAGGTGGTAAAACAAATTTATCTGGTATGTTTACCGGTATAGTCTTATTAATAATTCTACTTGTTTTAGGACCAATTGCTTCAAAAATCCCAGTAGCTGTATTAGCTGGTATTTTAATTACTGTTGGTTTTGGAGTTATGGATTATAAAGGGCTTAAAGCTATTCCTAAAATGCCAAAAGCAGAAGTTATCATTATGATAGTGGTTTGTATTATTTCTTTAAAAAGTTTAATCATAGGTGTTGGTATTGGATTATTATTAGCATCAATTATCTTCATGAAAAACATTGGAGACATTGCTTCTGCTAATTTTAAAGTAAAAAAGATTTCAGAAGATGATAACTGGAATGATGAACATAACTTCCCTGAAAAACTAAAAGAAGAGGTTTATATAAAACACATAGGTGGACCATTATTCTTTGGTTCAACAAGTGAATTTACTAAACTAATAGATGACATTCCTAATACGGCAGAATATGTAATCGTTAGAATGGATAGATGTAGATATATGGATCAATCTGGATTATATGCACTAGAAGATGTATTGATAGACTTAACACAACAAGGTATTAAAATACTTTTTATACACCTTCATGAACAACCAAAAATGATGTTAGAACGTGTAAATTTAATACCATCATTGGTTCCTGAAAGTCAAATTTTTAACGAATTTGAAAATGTGGTTGAATGGATAAACAATAATGTAAAAGACAAATCTTAAAAAAATTATATAATGAAAACACAGACTAAAGAAACGCAAGAAAATTTAACACCTAAAAGTGCACATGACATTTTAGTTAAAGGAAACCTACGATTTGTTCAAAATTTAAAAGCCCAAAGAAATCTGCATGATCAAGTTATAGAAACTAGTAAAGGACAATTTCCTTTTGCAGTAATTTTAAGCTGTATAGATTCAAGAGTACCCGCTGAACTTGTTTACGATCAAGGAATTGGAGATGTTTTCAGCGTGAGAGTTGCAGGAAATATTATTAATGAAGATGTATTAGGATCTATGGAATATGCTTGTAAAGTAGCAAATTCAAAAATCATAGTAGTAATGGGACACACTAAGTGTGGTGCTATTACTGCAGCTTGTGACCATGTTGAAATGGGAAACATTACAGCTTTACTTGATAAAGTTAAACCTGCTATTACTAAAGTAGAAGCAGCTAATAATGGATTAAAAGCAAATCAATCTGTTGAAGAAGTATCTATTGAAAATGTACACAATTCTATTATGAAAATCAGAAATGAAAGTCCAATTTTGGCTGAAATGGAAAAGAATGGAGAGATTCAAATAGTTGGTTCAATGTACAATGTTAATACAGGTGAAGTACGTTTCTTTTAATTAAAAATTGGAATAAAAAAAATAAAAAAAGCTGATACAATTTAAATTGTATCAGCTTTTTTAGTACAAGAGACTTAAATTAAGTCAATTAACTATTTATATTTTATAAAAAACATATAAAACTTACTTCCTCAAACTATTAAAATAGTGTTCTAATGTTTCTTTTTTATCGTGAGATAAGTCAGCCTCTGAATGCATTAATAAATATGAGGTTAATGGCATTTCACCTTCTTCCACTTCTTCCGAACACTCTTCTAATATGTGATATTGTCTTTTGGTTGTCATGGCTGACCATTCTGAAAAGTTAAAATACTCACGCGCTTCATTAACATGGTCTTTTACAAACCAAGACACAGGCGCAATATTGGTATACCAAGGATAATTAACTTGGTTTGAGTGACAATCATAACAAGATGTCTTTAAAATTGCAGTAATTTCAGCTGGAGGTTGGTAAATTTCAATAAAATCGGCTTCAATAGCAGAAACTGGATTATTCTTCTCAATTCTAAAAAATTGAATTATAACAAACAGTACTACTAAAGCAATTAAAATTTTCTTTATCATCTTCTATTTTTTTTCGCAAATATAAAAATCATTAATAACATTATACATAGTGATACCTATTTTTAGCGGTAACATCCAAAAAAAAGATAAAAACCATTATCTTTACCCTGTGAAAATGACTGATGAAACATATTTAAAACGCGCCTTATACTTAGCCAGTTTAGGTAAAGGAAATGTGGCACCAAATCCATTAGTGGGTTCTGTCATAGTTTGTGATGGAAAAATAATTGGAGAAGGTTATCATCAAAAATATGGTAAAGCCCATGCTGAAGTCAATGCCATACACTCAGTTCAAGACAAAAGTTTACTTTCTAAGTCTACACTTTATGTAAATTTAGAACCCTGTGCACACTTTGGAAAGACACCACCTTGTTCGAATTTAATTATTGAGTACAAAATCCCTAAGGTAGTTATTGGTTGTATCGATTCATTTTCAGAAGTAGCAGGTAAAGGTATTGAACGCATGAAAAAGGCTGGAATTGATGTTACTGTTGGTGTTTTAGAAAAGGAATCATTAGAAATTAATAAGCAATTTTTTACATTCCACACAAACAAAAGACCATATATTATTTTAAAGTGGGCACAGTCTGCTAATAGTTTTATGGATATTGAACGCGCAGAAAAACAAAAAGGGATTTTTTGGATTACGCAACCTGAAACTAAAAGCTTAGTTCATAAATGGCGTGCAGAATCTGCTGGAATATTAGTGGGTAGGCAAACTATTGAAAATGATAATCCGTCATTAACATGCCGAGATTATGAAGGTAACAACCCTACTCGATTTGTTTTAGATAAAAATTTAAAGACTAACTACACCGATTTAACAATTAGCAAAGACGGGGTAAAAACCTATATTTTTAATAGTCTTGAATCAACAACAGTCGACAATATAACATTCATAAAGCTTCCTGATTTTTCATTAGACTCTATCTTACATGAAATTTACAAATTAGACATTCAATCCATTATTGTGGAAGGTGGAAAATATACTTTAGATCAGTTTATTGATGCTAACTTATGGGATGAAGCAAGAGTTTTAACAGGTATTGGAACTATAGATAACGGAACAAAAAGTCCATCTATTAACGGGAAAGTAATTAACGACTATATGTACGGGAAAGATTCAGTTAAAATTTACACAACATAAACTAATCTAAGACTTTAAGATTACTCAATATAATTTTTTAATGCTTGTATTAATACCGTAGGACTATTAAACCCAACAATAGTTCCTTTTCTGACTTCATTTTTGTTCAACACTACAAAAGAAGGAAAGCTTAATTTAGAATCTAATAAACTTACAGCTAAGGTATTGTAACCTGCTCTTTCATTGTACTGCTTGTATTCATATAAATTTCCTTTATAGGCAATAGCACTTTTAGTTTCTGCGTCCATTTTTACAGCATAAAAGTGTTTATTCATATATTCAATAACTGCTGGATCCATAAACGTGGTCGCATCCATTTTTTTACACCATCCACACCATTCGGTATAGATATCAATAAAAATAAATTTTTTGTTTTCGTGCGATAAATCAATAGCCGTCTCAAAATCGTACCATGTGATTTTTGTATTGTCTATAATTGGCTCTATAACTTTAGCCACTTTAACTTCTTGGGTATTGTCAATTTTGATTGCCAATGCTTTATCCGTATTTTTAGTTGTCCCACAACTAAAAACTAAAAGAAATGAAAATATTATTAATGCTAATTTATTCATATAAAAACCATAATGGAATTTCATTAATTATAATTGCAACTAAAAGAAATAATTCCCTACTTCTTTGGAGTTAATTATCAATGCCGGAATTTTATCTTTATTCATTATAATTTCCTGGAATATAGTATCAAATTGAGAAAATATAGAATCACTATAATATGAAATACCTATTAAATCACAGTTATGAGTGTTAGCATAACTTAGAATGTCATTAGAAGCTATTTTTTTAATATTTTCATTAACATGCTCAATATTATGCTCTGAAAATTCCTTATTTAAAATCTGAAGATTTACTGCACTTTTAATTTTATAACTTGTATCCGAATATTTTTCAGAAAGAATATGAACTTTAGAATTTGATTTTCTAGCAATTGCAGACACAACTTGTTCAATTTGTAAACATTCTTTAGATATATCAACAGGGAATACAATATTTTTTGTTGTCTTATATTTTTGTCCTTCTTGAACAATAATAAACGGTGTATGTGTACTTTTAATTACTTTAATAGCAAAACTTCCAAATACTTTTTGCATTCCTTTTGCGCCATGTGTTCCCATTATAACAATAGAAGTATGATTCTCTTTAGCAACATTTGCAATTGTTTCAAAAATATCACCTTTTCTAACGATTAGATTAATAGTTAAACCTTTATTATCTAATTTTTCAATTATATCAGAACACTTTGCTTCTGCTTTTTTATTATCACTACTATTTTTAATAACATGTAATAAATTAATTTCAGCGTTAAATGTTTTAGCTAAATCAACGGCATAATTTAATGCTGTATCACCTGCGGTTGTGAAATCATGAGGTACTAATAAATTTCTTGCTGACATAATTATTAATTTTGATGACTAAGATATGTTTTTTTATTGTAAAACACATAATAATACGCCATTTAAATATCAAATTTAGTACTCGGAATTTACTAAATAATGGTTAAAAAAAAGCCAATCTAATTGATTGGCTTTAATATATTTAATATGATTTATTAATTTTTTTAATGAAAGAAGTCTTTCATTTTATCAAAAAATCCTTTTTCCTTTCTTGAAGGGTTTGGCTTAAAACTTTCAGAAGCTTTAAATTTTTCTAAAATAGCATTTTCTTCTTTTGATAAAGTTTGCGGTGTCCAAACGTTTATATGAACAAATAAATCTCCTTTACCATATCCATTAACACTTGGAAGACCTTTACCTTTTAATCTAAGCATTTTACCACTTTGAGTTCCAGCATCAATCTTAATTTTCGCTTTTCCTTCTACTAATGGTACAAAAAAGTCAGAACCTAAAGCTGCATCAGCAAAATTAACGTACGCTTCATAATGTAAGTTTTCGCTATCACGTTTTAAATCAGTGTCATTTTCTTCTTCAATCACCACTAATAAATCTCCTGCAATACCATCAAATGGACCTGCATTACCTTTACCAGAAACCTTTAATTGCATTCCTTCCTCTACTCCAGCTGGAATTTTAACTTCAATTACTTCTTCTTTACGTTTTAACCCTTGTGCATCTGCTCCATTTGGACGTTTATCAATAAACTTTCCAGAACCATTACAAGTAGGACAAGTCGCTTGCGTTTGCATAGCACCAAGCATAGTTTGCATCACTCTTGTGACAACACCTTGACCATTACAAGCCGAGCACTCATCATACGTTACACCTTCAACATTAACTAATTTGTTAACCTTAATTTTTTTAACAACGCCTAAAGCAACATCTTTAAGTGATAATTTAATTTTCACTCTTAAATCACTACCTTTAACGACTCTTCTTCCACGACTTCTTCCGCCGCCTCCGCCGCCAAACACATCACCAAACTGACTAAATATGTCATCCATATTCATTCCGCCACCGCCGCCAAAGCCGCCACCGCCACCTTGAGCAGCACCTTGATGACCAAATCGGTCATAACGTGCACGTTTGTCATCATTACTTAAAATCTCATAAGCTTCTGCAGCTTCTTTAAACTTATCTTCTGCAGCTTCATTATCAGGATTTTTATCTGGGTGATATTTTAAGGCTAATTTTCTATAAGACTTTTTAATTTCTTTAGCATCAGCGCTTTTAGAAACACCTAAAATATCATAATAATCTCTTTTACTCATAATTTATTAAATTATTGACCTACAACTACTTTTGGGTATCTAATAGATTTTCCCTTTAAATTATATCCTTTTTCAACACAATCAATCACTTTTCCAATGTCTGATTTTTTTGGTGCTGGAATATTTGTTATTGCTTCATGTATATCAGCATTAAATACTTCACCTGTAGCATCAACAACCTCTAAACCTTTACCTTTTAAAATGCTATCAAATTTACTATGAATCAATTTAAACCCTTCTTTCACACCATCTAAATCTTCTGACTTCTTATTGTTAGCAATAGCTCTATCAAAATCATCTAAAACAGTTAATAAATCTTTCATTAAGTTTCCAGTAGCCATTCCAATAATGTCTGCTTTTTCTTTGATCGTTCTTTTTCTAAAATTATCAAAATCAGAATAAAGTCTAACGTATTTATTATTTAAATCTGCTATTTTTTCCTCATCAGTCTTTTCAATAATAACTTCTTCTGGCGTTTCAATAGTTTCTGTAGTCTCTTCAGTTCCTTCCTCAGTCTCAGTAGAATTAACAGTCTCGTTTAATTCTTCTTGTTCAATTTTTTCTTCTGACATTTTTCTCTTCTTTTTAAAAAACATGTTATTTTTAATTATCTCCCCTCACTCAAATACACTGCCAATCCTATATATTAGCCATTATGACAGATGATAAGATTTTATAAGACTAGATGACATAATGCATAGGACTAAATGACGTAAGACTATTATACTGCTGTCATGGCGTCAGTTCCTACTGATAGCTGGGAATTTATAATTAAAGTGATAACTCTTATTATAAATGAATTGAGAACATACCTTATAATGCTACAATTGTAATATTGATTACACTTAATAGAATTAATTATACTCACCTTTGTCAAAAAACAAAATATTATGGGACTTTTAGGTAGATTATTTGGAGGAAATGGTGGTAAACAAGATGAAATCATAGATATGATTTCTAGAGGAGGAATTATTATTGATGTACGTTCTGCAGCTGAATTTGCTGGTGGAAATGTACCAGGTTCAAAAAGTATTCCTTTGAATACAATTGGAGCTAAGGCTTCAAACATAAAAAAATTAAACAAACCAATTATTGTGTGTTGCGCTTCCGGTATGAGAAGCTCTCAAGCCGCATCAATTCTAAAAAGTAAAGGTATTGAAGTAATTAATGGTGGCTCTTGGAGTTCATTAACTTAATTCATTATCCAATTTTATAATTTGATTAATCTAAATTATAAGAATTAGTATTAAATTTGACTCAAATTAGACAGGTAATTTAAACCTTTTCTAATTTGAGTTTTATTAATTAAACAATTATGAAAATAAACTTAACACATTGGCCTTTTATGCGCCTTATTCGAGTAGCAGTTGCTATTGGTTGTTTTTACGCCTATTTTATAAATAGTAGTGAATGGTTTATTCTTGTTGTTGGAATTGTTGTTTTTTTACAAGTATTGTTAAATACTGGTTGTAATACTGGCAGTTGTGAAATACCTGAGGATACTGAAAATTAATTTTTAATAAATTTAATTGCTTTATTCTTACTTATTTTTATAAAGTAAATTCCAGAATTTAACTCAGAAACATCAATCGAATTCTGTTTTAAAACAACTCCATTTTTAACAATCTTACCTAATAAATTAATTATTTCATATTCTGACTCTTCATTATTATTACTAATTTGCAATGAATGAGTAACAGGGTTAGGAAAAATAGAAACGGAAGAGAATGGTTTTTCATCTGCTAAACTTAATTGAGATGTACCTACAAACTCAACAGAACAATCGTTATACACTTTAAAAATATAAAAATCTTTGTAAAAACAACCCGAAAAACAATCTCCATATCCATGGGCATATATTAATTTAACATAATCAGAATACAGTGATACTTCAATATCATTACCGTCCATAAATCCGTTTGAAGTAATATTAGAAGTAAAGACACCAGAAACGTTTAAAAACTTCATAGCTAAAGGTTTTACATTTAAATTGGCATCAGATTTAAAACGAACTCTATGCGCACTTCCAAAAGTATAATAATTATCTAATGATAAATTATACGCATTCATTAAACTATCTACTATAGAATTTCCTGAAGGTAAAATTCCGTTTCTAACATTCCCCATCCACAGCTCATTAGAATCCGCTTTAACTGAAAAAAATTGTAATGAAGGGTCCACATTTGTCTTAATATCAAAACTATCAATTACCTCATCTCTTTCTGGTATGTTAGTTACATTATAGACTGAAATCAAGGCATTTAATATTCTTGTTGACAATTCTTCATGAATAATAACACTGTCCTTATAAGTTGAATTGATCTCAAAAACATTTATAACAGCCAGTCTATCCGCATCTGTTCTATAGTTAGCTATTATACTATCATGTGCTAGACAAGAAGATTGGACAATTTGACTTTGCCCTATCTTTGAAATACACAAAGAAATAAATAAGAAAAAAATTGTCTTTATCATAGATGATAAATATACAAAATATATTAATATCCGAGAAACAAAACATTTCAAATTGGCTAATTAACTATTAATCAGTAATAACATTATTAATTCCAAGTTATAATTTTTTGTTTGGTTACGCTTGTACTGTTTTCATAATACTGAATTAAAAATTCTCCTGAATTTCCTGAAAAACTACCAAATTTTAAATCTACAACTCCAGGGTTTAAAACCTCAAAAATCTGTACTCCGTTATTATATGAACCTACATTCCAACCTACTTTATTCGAAAGCCCCCATGCTCCACCATTTGATGTCAAAATAATTTTCAACGTACTTCCGACAGGTACATCTGCTTTAAAAGAGTACTCACCACTCCCCGCAACTGTTAGGTCAGCATCTCCAAATAATATATTTTGTCCATGAATTCCATTTGTTGGATAATCTATTGAGCAAGTAGCACATTCTGAACCACCACAATCAATTCCAGTTTCATTTCCATCTTGGATTCCGTTTGTACAGTCAGTCGAATTACAGGCAAACATAAAGCTTACCATAGTCAATAGTATTAAGTTTTTCATAAAGTTATTTTTTACACTTTCAAAGATACATACATTTCTAGTACAAAAAAATAAATTTTGAATTAATTCCTTTTCCAATAATAAGGCGTTAAAATTAAGGCTACCGTAAATAATTCCAACCTACCAAATAGCATTAAGAATGACAATAACCATTTACTTGCCGTTGGCATGGCATTAAAACTATGACTTGGATCATAAGCACCTAAACCTGGACCAACGTTCCCTAATGATGTAGCAACAGTTGACAGCGATTCAATTAATGGCACACCAAAGGCAGTCATTAATAATGAACCAATTGTATAGATAAATAAATACAAAAAGATAAAAGCTAATAGGTTATAAATAATAGTATTTGAAACTGGCTCTTTGTTCAAATGAACAGGAATTACAGCATTGGGATGTAATCTACGTTTAAATTCTAAAAATCCATTTTTCATTAATAGTACAATTCTTACAATCTTAATTCCACCTGAAGTTGAACCTGCAGACGCGCCTGAAAATAATAATAAGAAAAACACAAAAGTGGCTAGTGGTCCCCAAGTCGCAAAATTTGAGCTTGAAAAACCTGTTGTTGTAATTATACTAACAACTTGAAATAATACTGCTCTAAACGAATCATGAAAACTTTGACTTTCAGTATAAAAATAGACAATTGGGGTTAACATTAATACCAAACCTACAACTGCTGATAAATACCATTTAAACTCATCATTTTTTAAAATATTTTTAAATTTACCTTTCAGCATAAAATATAATAACGTAAAATTAGTTCCTGCAAAGAACATGAAAATCACAATGACATACTCAATAAATGGAGAATTAAAATGTGCTATACTATCTTGTTTTGTAGAGAATCCTCCAGTAGAATTTGTAGTTAGTGCGTGGTTAATAGCATCAAAAAAACTCATATCACCAAACATTAATATGACTGTTTGAACTAAAGTTAATCCTAAATATATTATCCACAGTCGCTTAGCCGTTTCTTTAATTCTTGGGTGTATTTTATCTTTTGTTGGCCCTGGTGCTTCTGCAACAAATAACTCCATTCCTCCAATACCTAACATTGGTAAAATAGCAACTGTTAATACAATAATCCCCATTCCACCTAACCATTGTGTCATTGAACGCCAAAATAATATCCCTTTTGGTAAGTCTTCTATATTATCTAAAATTGATGCGCCAGTTGTAGACAACCCAGACATAGATTCAAAGAAAGCATTTGTAATCGTTGGAATTGCACCACTCAATAAATAAGGCAGAGTTCCAAAAATTGCCATACATAGCCAACTTAAAGTAACAATTAAATAGCCATCTCTTTTTTTGATCTCACCATCTCTACTTTTCCTAGTAAAATACCTCAGCACACCACCAATTGAAAGTGTTATTACTGATGATAACAAAATTGGTAATACGTCTTCCTTATAATAAATTGAAAAGCCAATTGAGGTTAACATCAATACGCCCATTATTAAAAGTAAACCACCTATTACATTAATAATTACACTAGAATTTAGTAACTTTTTTGCCATTTTTTAAGAAAAATATTTTTCTATCTTATTAATACTTTCCGTTAAAGAAAATACAACTGCCTTGTCTCCTGCTTGTAATTGAAAGTCTCCAAAAGGAATAAACCCAACATCATCACGAATAACTCCTGCTATATTTGCAGATTTTGGAAACTTTAAATTCCTAATAGGTTTTTGAGTTACTTTTGAATCTGACTTTACAATAAATTCAATTATTTCAGCATCTACACCATGTAAAGTAGCAATTGCCGAAATTTCACCTTTTCTAACATATTTAAACATATTAGTGGCAGCAATAATCTTTTTATTAATCAAAGTATCAATTCCAATGTTTTGAGATAAATGAATATAATCAATATTCTCTACTCTAGCAATTGTCTTTTTTACATTATGATTTTTGGCAACTAAAGATGACATTATATTTGATTCAGAATCAGCTGTTACGGCTATAAAAGCATCCATATCTCCTAATCCTTCTTCATCTAATGCTTGTACATCTCTACCATCTGCATTAATAACTAAAGTCTTTTTAAGCTTTCCTGCCAAATGCTCGCACCTAGTCTTATTTTTCTCAACTAATATTACACGATAATCTTTTTCTAAAAGTTCAGCAGTAGCTTCTCCAATGCTACTTCCACCCAAAATCATAACATCTTTAATGTCAACACATTTTTGGTCGCAAAGCTCCATTACACGTTCAATAGAATAAGGATCAGAAATAAAATAAATAATATCACTTTCTAAAATTAAAGTATTTTTATCTACAATAATTGTTTCTTCTTTTCGGTGTAATGCAATTGGTTTAAACGTTAAGTTTTTATTTAAGTGAGCCGATTGCATTATGGTTTTATTCTTTAGTGGTGATAAACTACCAACGGGAATTCCAAAAACTCTTAATTTACCACCTTCAAATTCACAATCATCTGTAAAAGCTGATCGCTTCAATAACCTTTGAATCTCTTCTGCTGCCAATTTTACGGGAGATATCAAATTATCAATACCTAACTCCCTAAATAAAGTTAAGTTATCATCCTCCAATAACTCCATATTATTAATTCTAGCAATAGCACGTTTTGCACCAAATTGTTTTGCTAAAATAGACACTAACAGGTTCGTTTCTTCAGATGAAGTTACAGCGATTAATAAATCACATTGCTCAATTTTAGCTTCTTTTAAAATCGAAATTGATTTTGCATCTCCATGAATAGCAAACACATCAATATGAGATTGAATGTAATCCAATCTCTCTTGATTTTCATCAATTAAATAAATGTCTTGCAACTCACTAGATAACATTTTTGCTAAATGGTATCCAACTGCTCCTCCCCCTGTAATTATTATCTTCATTTTTGTTTATAAATAATGAACAGCTTATATTAATTAACTTTTTTCTATGTATTAAGCTTTGTAAAATGGCGCTTTTACCACTTTAGCTTTAATTGATTTTTTACGCACTTGAATGTAAATTTCGCTATCAACTTTAGAAAACTCTAATGTTACATACCCTAATCCAATTGCTTTTTTTGTTGAAGGAGACATTGTTCCTGAAGT
>Ga0308001_10001016_pt1 | contig 12835 bp, 9 predicted proteins | sample Neamet5_FD_203167 | JGI IMG/M metagenome (GOLD analysis project Ga0308001, IMG submission 203167) | Marine microbial communities from water near the shore, Antarctic Ocean - #5 | ecosystem: Environmental > Aquatic > Marine > Unclassified | place: Southern Ocean | collected 2014-06-04
CCGCGTGGGCTTTGATACGGTGTCGGGCCCAGTGATCGATCTTGCCGTGGGCCATGGTCCGCGCATCGTTCAGGGGCGCAAGGGGCATGGGATCGCGGTCAATGGTTCCGTGCCGGGGCCGCTCATCCGGCTCAAGCAGGGCCAGAATGTCCGCCTCAATGTCACCAATAATCTGGCTGAGGATACCTCGATCCACTGGCACGGGCTGCTGCTGCCCTTCCACATGGACGGGGTGCCGGGGATCAGCTTTCCCGGGATCAAGCCGGGGCAGACCTTCACCTACGAATTCCCGATCCGCCAGGCGGGGACGTACTGGTATCACAGCCACTCGGGCCTACAGGAACAGCAGGGGCATTATGGCCCGCTGGTGATCGATCCGGCGGGTGACGAACCGGCGGAATATGATCGCGATTACATCCTTCTGCTGAGCGAATTCAGCCCGCTGCACCCGCACAAGATCATGGACCGCCTGCGCAAGGGCGAGGGCTATTTCAATTATCAGCAAACCTCGTGGTCCGATGATTATCCGCTGACTGCCGAAGATCGCCGGATGTGGGCGCAGATGCGGATGCCCGCGACCGACATCGCCGACGTGACGGGCTCGACCTACACCTACCTCGCCAATGGGCGCGGGCCGAAGGAAGGGCTCGAATATCTCTTCACCCCCGGCGAGCGGGTGCGGCTCAGGGTCATCAATGGCTCGGCGCAGAGCTTCTTCAACCTGCGCATCCCCGGCCTGCCGATGACAGTGATCGCGGCCGATGGCCAGAACGTGCGCCCGGTCGAGGTTGATGAATTCCAGATCGGCACCGCCGAGACTTACGATGTCATCATCGAGCCGCGCGCCGAAGCCTATACCATCATCGCCGAGAGCATGGACCGTTCGGGCATGGCGCTCGCCACACTGGCGAGCCGTCCCGGCGCCCGCGCGCCGATCCCGCCGCCGCGCAAGCCCCCGCTGCTCGACATGGGCGATATGGGGATGAATCACGGCGACATGGGCGGTGAGCATGGCGGCCACGGCGGCGGCGGGCACAGCATGGCGGGCATGAAGATGCGCGACACCATGCTGCTCCCGCCCGATGTCAAGGTCGGGCCGGGGATCGACATGGTTTCGATGGCTCCGGTCGACAAGCTCGGCGATCCCGGCCTCGGCCTGCGCGATGTCGAACATCGCGTGCTGACCTACAAGATGCTCACGGCGCTGGAGCCCAATGCCGACACGCGCGAACCTTCCCGCCTGCTGGAGCTGCATCTTACCGGCAACATGGAACGCTACATGTGGTCGTTCGACGGCGAGATGTATTCCGCGGTGAGCGACAAGCCGATCCGGTTTGCGTGGAACGAACGGGTGCGCGTCAAGCTGATCAACAACACCATGATGGCGCACCCGATCCACCTGCACGGGATGTTCTTTGAGCTCGTCAATGGCGCAGAGCCCGCGCACCAGCCGCGCAAGAACATCGTGATCGTCCAGCCGGGCGCGAGCGCGCAATTCGATCTCACCGCCAACGAACCGGGCGACTGGGCATTTCACTGTCATCTCCTCTACCACATGCACGGCGGGATGATGCAGACCGTGACGGTGATGGGGCCGGAGACGGGCCGATGAAAACCGCCCTGACTTTGGCGCTCGTGCTGGCAGGCGCGCCGCTTGCCGCGCAGGACCCGCATGCCGGGCACCATCATCCCGCGCCTGCGCCCACACCCGCGCCGCATGCGCATGTGGGCCATGGCCGCGAGGCAGCGGAGCCCGATCCGCACGCCGGGCACACCATGCCCGCGCCCGCATCCGATCCCCATGCCGGCCATGACATGAGCCCCATGGACCAACCTCCCGCCTCGCCCGGCCCGACGATGGAGACCCCGCCGCCGCCCGAAGCGGGGAGCGGTCCGCCGCGCGCAGCCGATGCGATCTGGGGCGAAGAGGCGATGCGCGCCTCCCGTGAAGCGCTGCGTCGCACCCATGGCAGTTTTCCCCTCTTCTGGTTCCAGGGGGATCGTCTGGAGACGCAGGTGCGTCAGGGCGAAGATCTCTACCTCTGGGACATTCAGGCTATTACGGCACGCCGACCAGCCGCTTCTGGTTCAAGAGCGAGGGCGAGGGCGAATGGGGCGCGAACCCGGAAGATGCCGAAGTGCAGGCGCTCTATTCCAAGGCATTCATGCCGTTCTGGGATGTGCAGGTGGGCGTGCGCCACGACATTGCCGGGCCGGACACCACCCATGCTGTCATCGGCGTGCAGGGGCTTGCCCCATACATGTTCGAAGTCGACGCGGCGCTGTTCCTCTCACATCGCGGCGATCTGACTGCGCGCATCGAGGGCGAAATCGATCAGCGCATCACCCAGCGCCTTATTCTGCAACCGCGCATCGAAGCCAATCTTTCCGCGCAGGATATTCCCGAGTTGGGGATCGGCGCGGGAATTGATCAGATCGAAATCGGTGCGCGGCTGCGCTATGAGATCCGCCGCGAATTCGCACCCTATATCGGCATCGAACAAGCCTGGCGCATTGGGAAGGGCGCTGATTTCGCCCGCGCGCGCGGGGAAGACCCTTCTGCCACCAGCTTTGTTGCTGGCATCCGTTTCTGGTTCTGATCATCACAAAGGACAATTCCATGCGTATTCCTGCTGTTCTTGCCGCCCTTGCGCTGTCGGCACTCGCCCCCTCGGCGCTGCTCGCGCATGTCGAGCTGACGGCCTCCACCCCAGCGACCGGCAGCGAGACCAAGGCCCCCAAGGCCATCACGCTGACGTTCAATGAACCGGTCAATCAGGCGAGCGCCGCAGCGAGCATCGTGATGACCGCCATGCCCGGCATGCCCAATCATGGTGAAATGCTGATGCGCAATTTCACCTCCAATTGGTCGGCTGATGGCAAGACCCTGACGCTCAGCCTCAAGCAGGCGTTGCCGAAGGGCACCTATGAAGTGCGCTGGCAGGCGGCGGCAGCAGATGGCCATCTCATGAAGGGCAAGATCGGCTTCAAGGTCGGGTGAGTGCCTTGCCGGTTGCAGCGCCGCCAAGAAACTGCAAAGACAAGGCGGGGTGCGGCAACAAGACTTCGCCATCCCTGCAATGCAGATCATCTGATAAGGCAGAATAGATGGCGAGCCGGCTGCGTAATGCTGGAATGGCAAGACTTCTCGCATTCGGCCTATGCGCTGGCAGCTTTGCCCTTGCGGGCGGAGCGCTGGCGCAAGACCCTTCCAGCCTGAGCTACGCAGCCGCGCAGCAGCGCTATGTCGAGCAGTCCGACGCGCTTGATGCCGCCGATGCCGGTGTGCGCGCTGCCGCGGCGCGCTATCAGGCGACGCGCACCATCGGGCGCCCCGAGGTCGAAATCGAAGCGCAGGTGCTCGACTTCCAGAAAACGCTGTTCCTGCCGCTTGGCCCGCTTGCCAATGTCGGGGCCGCCTTCGGGCTTAATGATCCGCTGCAATTCCGCATCCGCGAGTTGGTCTCGCGCCCGATCATCACCGCGACCATGCCGCTTTATACAGGCGGACAGATGGATGCAGCGCGCACCGGCGCGGCGAGCCGCCTCACCATCGAGGAAGCCGCGCGCGACGATACCACCGCCAAGGGGTTGGCGCAGATGGCGCGGGCCTATTTCGGGCGGCAACTTGCCGCCCAAGCGCTCAGCGTGCGGCGCGCGCTCGTCAACGGCATCGGCCAGCACGTGCTTGATGCCCGAGCGCTCGAACGCGAACAGCAGATCGCCCGCGTCCAGCGCTTGCAGGCCGAAGCCGCGCTGGAACAGGCGATGCGCGAACAGGAAAAGGCCGAAGGCGATGTCGCCGCGGCGGAAATCGGGGTGATGGGCCTGCTGCGGCTCGATGCTCCGGCTGATCTCGCCACCCCGCTCGCCGTGCCGACTGCGCCGCTGCCGCCGGTCGGCGAATTTATCGCGACCGCGCTGGACGATCATCCCACCATCCGCAAACTGGATGCCAGCGTCACGCTGGCGGGGGCAGGGGTGGCCGCCGAGGCCGCCAGCCTGCGGCCCACTGTCTATGCCTTGGCGCAGTATAATCTCGATCGTGAGAATACGCTGCTGACCGATCCGGATTTCATTTTCGGGGTGGGGATCAAATACAAGCTGGCAAGCGGGCTCGGGCGCCGTAGCCAGTTGGCGGCTGCCCGCGATACCGAAGCGCAGGCGAGCGCCGGGGCGCGCGAGGCCCGCAGCCAGATCGAAACCGGGGTGATGATTGCCCACAACCGCGCCGAGAACGCGCGGCGTCGCCACGCGCTCTATGCGCGCAGCATTGCAGCGGCTGATGAGGCTTTGCGGGTGGCGCGTCTTGCTTTCCGCGAATTGCAGGGCACCAGCCGCGATGTCACCGATGCGGAACTGCTCGCCGCCAGTGCGCGTGTCGAACAGGCGCTGGCGGCCTATGAATATGTCGATGCCCTGATCAATCTGATGGAAGTGAGCGGCCAGATGGAGCGATTGCCCGAATACCTTGCCTTGGCAGGAGGCCAGCCTTGAGCGCGGCTGATGCGGCGCCAGCAGGGCGCAAGGCTCCGCTGATCCTGGCCGCAGGCGTGGCGGTGCTGGGGCTGATCGCGCTCGGCCTGTGGCTTGCATGGCGGCCCGCGCCCGATCAATTGCAGGGGATCGTTGATGCCCGCGAATTGCGGGTCGCGAGCAAGGTGACCGCGCGGCTGGCCCAGATCCATGTCGAGGAAGGGCAACAAGTCACGGCCGGGCAATTGCTCGCCACGCTTGATAGTCCGGAAGTCGCGGCTAAAGAAGCGCAGGTCAATGCCGTGGTCGATGCCGCCGAGGCGCAGGCCAGCAAGGCCGAGGCCGGCGCGCGGGCAACCGAAATCGCGGCTGCCGAAGCGCAGTGGAAGCGCGCGGCGGCAGCGGCTGATCTGGCGCGGGTGACCTTTGAACGCGTCAATCGGCTCACCGAAGAAGGCGTGGTGCCCGGCCAGAAGCGCGATGAGGCGCGCACCAATATGATTGCGGCGAGCGAAGCAGCGCGCGCGGCGCGTGCCCAGTATGATACCGCGCTCGAAGGCGCGCGGCGCGAGGACAAGCGCGCGGCCGAGGCGCAGGCCAATCAGGCGCGCGGGGTCGCGGCCGAGGTGGCGATTGCGGCGGCGGAAACCAAGGTGTTCGCGCCCGCCAGTGGTGAAGTCGGGCGGCGGCTGGCCCAGCCGGGCGAGCTGGTCGGCGCGGGCTTCCCGATCATGTATGTCACCGAGGCGGCGACGCCGTGGGTCACGCTGATCGTACGCGAGGATCAGCTGGGCGGCATGGCGCTGGGGCGCGAATACAGCGGCACGATCCCGGCGCTCAAGGGCGCGCAGGCGCGGTTCCGGGTGACCTTCATGGCTCCGGCGGGCGATTACGCCACCTGGCGCGCCACCCGCCAATCGAGCGGCTTTGACATCAAGGGCTTCGAAGTGCGGCTGGCGCCGGTCAAACCGGTCAAGGGCCTGCGCCCCGGCATGTCGGTGCTGTTCGACTGGCCGCAATGAGCGTTTTGGCGCGGATTTCGCACGGTTTTGCGCGCGAACTGCGCTTTTTGGCGCGCAATCCGTGGGATCTGGCGCTGCTGACATGGCTGCCGCTGGTGCTGTGCGCGATCATCGCGTGGCAATTATCGGCAGGGGTGATCCGTGATCTGCCGGTCGCGCTCGTCGATCAGGAGCGTGGTGCGCTCGCGCGTGATCTCGCCATCCGGATTGAAGGCGCGCCGGGCCTGCGGCTGGCCTATCACGCGCAGGACATGGCCGAGGCCGAACGCATGGCGCGGGCGGGCGCGGTCGAGGCAATCGTGCTGATCCCGCGCGAGGTAACCGCGCGTGCTTTTGAAGGGCGCGGCCAGATCACGCTTTATGTCAACGCGGCGCATTCGGCTGCGTCATCGACCATCCAGCGCGAGCTGGCGGGGATCATCGGCGCCGCCAATGGGCGCGTTGCCATCGAACAGATGGCGGCTGTCCTGCCGCCGGGCGCGGTGCGCGCCGCACCGCTTGCGGCCAGCTCCGCCATCGCTTTCAACGCGCCGGCCAGTCAGGAACAGCAACTTGTCAGCCTGCTCCACCCCGCCTTGCTCCACCTGCTGTTCATGCTCGCAGTGGTCTCGGCCTTCGGGCGCGAGCTGCGCGATGCGAGCGTGGCCGAATGGCGCCCCGATCTCGCCGCGATGGCGGGGAAGGCGGCGCCCTATGTCCTCGCCTTCATGGTCTGGGGCGCGCTGGCAACAGCCTATCTGGCGGGGCTGCGCGGCTGGACGCTGGCGGGCGGCTCGGCGTTGCTGATGACAGGCTACCTTGCGATGTTCGTGGCCTATACCGGGGTTGCCTTGCTGCTCGTTGGCGCGACGCGCTGCATGAGTCAGAGCCTTTCGCTCACCGGGCTTTACGCAGGGGCATCCTTTGCCTTCGCCGGAGCGATCTTTCCGGTCGATCAGGCGAGCAGCTTTGCCAAGGTCTGGGCCGAGATCCTGCCTTTCACCCATTTTGCCCGGCTGATCGCGCTGGATTGGGTCTCCGGAGCCGAAGCCTCTGTCGCGGCAGCCCCGCTCTTGCCACTCGCGATCATCACGCTGGTGACGGGTGTGCCGGGTGTCTGGCTCTTTCTGCGCGCATCCCGGCGCCCGCAAGATTGGGGGCGACGCTGATGTGGGCGGCCTTTCGCGCGGTTTTCGCCGCCATCTTCGCGGATCGCGCCGCCGCTTTGCTGCTGCTGGGTGCGCCGCTGCTTTACGCGGTGCTTTATCCGAGCGCCTATGCGGGGGAGATCGTCGAGGATGTGCCGTTTGTAGTGGTCGACATGGATCGCACGGCGGCAAGCCGCGATCTGATCATTCGCGCCGGCGCGACCCAGCAGAGCCGGATCGTCGCCAGCCTTGCCTCGCCCGCCGAGGCGGAACGCTGGCTGGCGAGCGACCGGGCGAGCGCGGCGATCCTCATCCCCGAAGGCTATGGCCGCGCCATTGCACAAGGGCGCAGCGGCCAGATCGTGCTGACAGGAAGCGGCGCGCACCTGTTGCGATCATCAAGCGCCTTGGGCGGGATCGGCGCTGCGCTTGGCAGCACGGCGCGCGAAGCGGCGTTTGAACAGGCGCGTGCGGCTGGTCCGGCGGCGCCGCCCGCGATGCAATTGGTGACACGGCCGCTGTTCAACACCCGCGAAGGCTATGGCGCGGCGGTGTTTCCGGGGGTCGCCTTCGTGATCGTGCACCAGTCCTTGTTGCTGGGGCTGGCGCTGCTGGCGGGGACCGCGCGCGAGCGGCTTGGCGCGCCGCTCAGCATCACACCGGCGCAGTTCGCGGGGCTGGGACTGGCCGCCGCGATGATTGCGATGGTGCAGGTCTGCTGGTTCGCGGGCTTTGTGTTCTGGTGGCAGGATTATCCGCGCGGCGCCGCGCCGCTGTGGCAGGTTCTGACAGGCGGGATGCTGTTTGTTGCGGCGACCGCGGCGCTGGTGCTGTTGCTGGCGAGCCTGTTCCGCACTCGTGAGCGGCCTTTGCAGCTCGGACTTGGCATTTCCCTGCCGCTGTTCTTCCTGTCGGGTCTGACCTGGCCTGCCGCTGCCACGCCCGCACCGGTGCTGTGGCTCGCCCGCCTGTTCCCGACGACGCCGGGGCTCGAACTGATGGTGGGGCTCAACCAGATGGGCGGCAGCCTTGCTGATTATGCCGCTGCGCTTTTCAATCTTGCGGTGCTTGCTGCCATCTTTGGCGCCCTCGCGTTCTGGCGCTGGACTTCGCCGCGCGGCTTGCCTGCGCTGCCCGTGCGAGCGGCACGCGATCTGAGTGGCAGCGCATGAGGCGATAGGCCTATTCTGCGGAGACCAGCATGGGCCCTTGCATCCTGTGGCAAGCAGCACCGTGCCATTCATCACGCCAAATCATCAACTCGTCGATCAAGAGGCATGTCCCCGTTGCCTAGAATCGGGCTCCTGCGGCATTGAGCGGCATAAATCATCAAGGATTTGAAGGTATCGGATCATCTTGGTGTGGTTACATGAAGTCTTTGATTCATGTAATTCATTGATTTTAAACAGGGAAATGCCAGAAAATGATCGACCATGAAGTCCGGCGTCGTCGCGCCCATCTTATGCTGACTGTTGCCGCTATCGGGCTGACCATCACGATGCCTGCGGTTGCCAGCGCGCAAGATGCCGACGTGACCACCGAGGAAACCACCGAAGAAACCGGTCAGCCGTTGATCGTTACGGGTACCCGCATCCAGCGCCCCGAGGCCGCCACTGCGACCCCGGTTGTCTCGATCACGGCCGAAAACCTGATCCAATCGGGGATCAACAACATCACCGAACTGTTGGCGCAGAGCCCGGCGCTGTTCAATTCGGAAACCAATTTTGATGCCGCCGGCTCGCAGGCGCGCACCGGTGCTGCGGGCGTCAACCTGCTCAACCTGCGCAACCTCGGTGCGAACCGCACCCTGACGCTCGTCAATGGCCGCCGTCATGTCGCCGGTGTGGCGGGTGAGGCTGCTGTTGACACCAACACCATCCCGGTCAGCCTGATCGAGCGTATCGACATCCTCACCGGCGGTGTGTCGTCGGTCTATGGGGCCGATGGCGTCTCGGGCGTGGTGAACTTCATCATGAAGCGCGATTTCGAAGGCATTGATCTGCGCGCACAAGGCGGGATTTCCGACTTTGGCGATGCCGAGAACCGCTTTGTCTCGGCGACCATCGGTAAGAACTTTGCGGATGGGCGCGGCAACTTCGCGCTCAATTATGAATATCGCAGTGATGGCCGCGTTGCCTTCGGCGATCGTCCGAATGGCCGCTTCGAGGCCGACACGCTGGTGCGTAACCCCAATGATATCCCCGATGATCCCAATGTTCCGGACTTCGTGTTCCTGAACCGCATCGGTTATGCCGATAGCTCGCCGGCGGGTGCGCTGGTAATTGATGGCAGCTTCAGCCCGTTGTTCAACGGTGATGGCCGCCCCTACGATCCGGGCCGGTTCTTGCCGCAGTCGGGCTTCCTCGCACAGGGCGGCGACAACACCCCGGTCAACAATTATCAGGGTGATCTCCAGGCCGGGACCGAGCACCACTCGTTCAACGCCTTCTTCAACTATCAGCTGACGCCTGACGTCCGCTTCTTCGTTGAAGGCAAGTATGTGAAGACCGACAACTTCACGGTCTCGCAGCCGTCCTTCGACTTCTTCACCTTCATCTCTGAGGAAAACCCGTTGATCCCCGCCAATGTCCGGGCTGCTGGTCTGGGTGAATTCGGCGGCCTGCTGTTCAACCGCGACAATTTCGATTTCGGGACGCGCAACGAGAATTTCTCGCGTGATCTCTATCGCACCGTTGTCGGCTTTGATGGCAACATCAGCGAAAACGTGAAGTTCGAGGCGAGCTATGTCTATGGCCGCAACGACACCACCTACATTTCGACCAACCAGCGCATCGAAGACCGCTACTTTGCCGCGCTCGACGTGGTGGATGTGGGCGCCTTCACCACGGGCGTTCCCAACGGCGTGTTCGATTGCCGCGTCAACCTTGATGGCGGGGCGATCGCGGATGCGGGCAACTTCAACTATGGCGAAGCGCCGCAGACCTTCAGGCCCGGCCAGTGTGTGCCGCTCAACATCTTCGGTGAAGGGGTTGCCAGCCGCGAAGCTCTGAATTTCATCCTGACCGATACGGCCAACGAATACCGGATCCAGCAGCATGTCGCCAACGCCTTCATCAGTGGCAATCTCGGCAAGTTCTTCGAACTGCCGGGCGGGGCGGTGAACTTTGCCTTCGGCGGTGAATATCGCAAGGAAAGCAGCGATTTCCGTCCGGATGCGATTTCGACCCAGGTTGCGAGCTTCGATCCCAATTCGGGTGTGCTGGCCGACCTCGCCTTGCTGGCGCGCGAAACCGGCAGCTTTGATGTCTGGGAAGTGTTCGGCGAAATCAACGTGCCACTGCTGGCTGACCGGCCGTTCTTCGAATTGCTCGAATTCACGGTCGCCGGCCGCCTTTCGGACTATTCGACCGTCGGTACCACCGAAGCCTGGTCCATCAACGGGCAGTGGGCTCCGATCCGCGACATCCGTTTCCGCGGTGGTTATTCGGAATCGGTGCGTGCGCCGAACATCACCGAATTGTTCGCGCCGCGGACCGGCACCTTTGCCTTCCTCGACGATCCGTGCAGCCCGGTGAACATCAATCAGGGTACCGAATTCCGGTCGACCAACTGCCGCGCGCTGATCACCGGCCTTGGCGTCGATTTCGACACCTTCGATCCGGATAGCGATATCTCGTCGAGCGCCAGCCTCGAAGGGATCGTGTCTGGCAACCGCAACCTGTCGCAGGAAGATGCCAAGACCTGGACCGCCGGTGTCATCCTTCAGCCGAGCTTCGTGCGCGGTCTGACCGTGACGGCCGATTGGTATGACATTCGCCTGTCGAACGCCGTGCGCACCCCGGGTCTCACCGAAACCGCGCAGTTCTGCGTGGACTCGGCATCGCTCGACAACCCGTTCTGCGATGCGATCACCCGTTCGCAGACGACCGGTTTCGTGACGAGCTATGTGCTGGCGCCGCAGAACGTCGCCTTCTTCGAGACGGCTGGTCTCGACGTGACGGTGAACTACGCGTTCACGCCGGGCAGCGGCAAGTTTGGCCGGTTCAACCTGCGCGGTAGCGTGGGTTACCTCGACAAGCTGTCGTTCCTCCCCGCCAATGGTGGGATCGTGGACAATGATCGCGGCGAAATCGGCGCGCCGGAATGGGTCGGCACGGCCGACCTCACCTGGTCGTTCAAGAACTTCACCATCAACTACGGCCTTCAGTACACCGGCGACCAACTCCGCTTCGAGCGCGATCGGATTGCGGGCGATCCCGATATCGCGGCGCCGGAATTCCTCGTGCTGGATGAGCGTTTCGTCCACGATCTGCGGGCAGAGTTCACCACTGACAACCGTCAGGCGAACTTCTTCCTTGGTGTAAACAACTTCACCAACGAACTGCCGACGCGTGGTCTGGCCAATCAGCCCGGCGTGGGCTGGCTCGGCCGCTATTTCTACGCGGGTATCCGCATCAACACCGACAAGCTCGGTTTCTGATCGCACCCGTCTGACTGACATCAAGAGCGGCTGTCCGGCGTTGGCTGACAGCCGCTCTTTTTGCGTCCGCGAACATGCCAGCACCGGCTTGAATGGCGTGCGCAAGGCGGCTAGATCAAGGGAATGCGGGGCAAAGCAACCTCCCGCCCAGGCCGCAACAAGCCCAAGCGTTGCCTCGTGATCCTGCCGGATACGGCAGGGCCTTGTTTGCGAGGTTTGTGTGGTGGTTCAGGCCGACATGTTCCCGAAGGTTTCCTTGGCCGATGTGCTCCGGGTGTTCACCCGCATCGGCTTTCTCAGTTTTGGCGGCCCGGCAGGGCAGATTGCGCTGATGCACCGCGAGCTGGTGGAGGATCGGCGCTGGATCGCCGAGGATGATTTTCTTCACGCGCTCAACGTGTGCCATCTGTTGCCAGGGCCCGAGGCCCAGCAGCTGGCGACATGGATCGGCTGGCGGCTCCACGGCTGGCGCGGGGGGCTGGCAGCAGGACTGCTGTTCGTCATTCCGGGCGCGGTGATCATTCTGGCGCTGTCGATGCTCTATGCCATCGCCAGCAATCTGGGCTGGGTTGCGGCGCTGTTTCTCGGCGTCAAGGCAGCGGTGCTGGCGATTGTGGTGCAGGCGCTGCTGCGGATTGCCGGGCGGGCGCTTGATACGGCGGTCAAGCGCGCTCTGGCGCTGGCGGCCTTTGCCGGATTGTTCCTGTTCGATTTGCCCTTTCCCCTGATCGTGCTCGGGGCAGGGGTCATCGGTATGGCGATCGCGGCATGGCAGCCGTCCTTGCTCGCGCTCAAGCCGGGTGGAGCGCCAGGTGCCATCGCTGCACCGCGGCCGTGGCGCGGCACGCTGCTGGCGATTGCCCTGTGGGGCGCGATCTGGGCTGCGCCCATGGCGGCCGTTGCGCTGACGCTCGGGCGCGATCACGTGCTGTGGGACATCGGCGCCTTCTTCTCGCAGCTTGCCATTGTCACCTTCGGCGGAGCCTATGCGGTGCTGGCCTATATGGCGCAGGAAGCGGTGCAAGGGTTTGGCTGGCTCCAGCCCGGCGAGATGGCGGATGGGCTCGGTCTGGCCGAAACCACACCGGGGCCGCTGATCCTTGTGACGCAATTTGTCGGCTTTCTCGCGGCCTTCCGCATGCCTGAACCTTTCACGCCGCTGACGGCAGGGCTGCTGGGCGCCGGGCTGACAACATGGGTGACCTTCGCGCCATGCTTCATGTGGATCTTTGCCTTTGCCCCGTGGATTGACCGGCTCGGTCAGGCCGTCCGGCTCAAGGGCGGGCTGGCGGCTGTGACGGCGGCGGTGGTGGGCGTGATCGCCAATCTCACCGCGTGGTTCGCGCTGCATGTGCTGTTCGCCCGGGTCGAGCAGGTGAGCGTTGGCGTGCTGCGCCTGCACTGGCCGGACCTTGCCAGCTTCGATTGGCGCGCGGGCCTGCTTGCCGCGCTTGCCGGAGTGCTGGCCTTCGCGCTGCAATGGTCAGTCGTGCGCATTCTTGTGGTCTGCGCGGCGGGGGGCTTGGCGCTTACCCTGCTGCCATAGCGCCGCGCTGCGCCCGCGCTAGGCAGCGAACACTGCGGTGTAGATGCTGTAGCTGCTGGTGACGATCAGCACGATGGCAACCACCAGCAGCAGCAGCCGCGGCCGCACCCGGCTGGCCAGCAGTGCGCCAAAGGGTGCGGCAATCACCCCGCCGATGATCAGCCCGACCGTTATCAGCGTGAAGGCAGCAAGCCCCAGCGTTGCGATGAAAGCGATCGAGATC
>Ga0308001_10001024_pt1 | contig 12779 bp, 8 predicted proteins | sample Neamet5_FD_203167 | JGI IMG/M metagenome (GOLD analysis project Ga0308001, IMG submission 203167) | Marine microbial communities from water near the shore, Antarctic Ocean - #5 | ecosystem: Environmental > Aquatic > Marine > Unclassified | place: Southern Ocean | collected 2014-06-04
GTGCAGCATTCGCGGCTTCGCCTGCTCTCGCGCAAACCACCGATGTTGCCACCCTTATGGCAATGGACAATTCGGGCCTGGTTGGTGAGTTGGACAGGCGATATCAGGATGGGCTCTCCGCATCGCTTGATCAGGCGGTGGTTGCGGCCAATAACTCGCGTTATCTGTGGGCCCTGGAAACCAAGGTGCAATGCGGGATCGCGCTCGGCTTCATGAAGTCGTCGCATCGTGACCCGACAAGTATCGGCAATTGCGCGCGGGCGCATGCCATGATGAACCGCGCCCCGGCGGCACCGCCGCGTGCAATCGCCCCGCCGCCGCGTGCGATCGTCCCGCCGCCGCCGCCGCCTTCGCCGTCCCGGCGCGCGCCATTCTGCGAGGATGCGCGGGATACCACCGTATTCTTTGATTTCGACTCCTCCGAGCTCAAGCCTGGTTCGATGGGCACGCTGGATACGGTCGCCCAGCAAGCGCGCGATTGCGGCTGGGTGTCGCTGGCAGTCGTCGGGCATGCCGATCAGGCCGGTAGCGACGCCTACAATCTGGCGCTGTCAAGGCGCCGGGCTGATGTCGTTGCGGGCGTCCTGCGCGGCAAGTTTGCGCAGGGAATTGCGGTAAATGTCGATGCCAAAGGCGAAGCCAATCCGCGGGTCCCATTGGCCGATGGCACACCCAGCCCGGAAAACCGGCGCGTCGAAATCTCGGCACAATAAGGGGACGAGACAGTGAAAACTCTTCGCAGCATTGCAGTGGTCATGGCCTTGACCACCTGTGCGCCCATGGCTCTGGCGCAAAGCCAGACAGGCCCTGTTACCATGCGCGAGGCGATCGAAACCGCGATCACCTCCAACCCTGAAATCATTCAGGCGCAGATGAACACCGAGGCGATCCAGTTCGAACGGGAACAGGCCCAGTCGCTTTACTTCCCGACGATTGATGTCGAGGCGTCCGCCGGCGTGCGGCGCCTTGAGAACCAGACGCGCCGCGTTCTGGGCATTGCCGATGACGAGCTGACCCCGCTGGAAGCGCAGGTGCGCGCCGACTGGACGCTGATCGATTTTGGTCGTCGTCGTGGCGAATTGCTGCGTCAGGCCGCGCGCGTTGATGGCGCATCGCTGCGCGTGGTCGAGCGCTCGCAGTTCGTGGCCCTGCAGGTTGCCCGGCAATATCTGAATATTCTCCTCCAGGAGCGCATTCTGGCCGCTGCGACCGACAATGTCGTGTTCCACGAGCAAATGACGGTGAGCCTCAACGAAGGCGTCTCGCAAGGCTCGATCAGCGTCGCTGATCTCCAGCAGGCCGAGGAACGCCTTCAGGCCGCGCAAGTGCTGCGTGCTGAAGCCGAGGAAAACCTCATCAACGCCCGCAACTCGCTCAAGCGGCTGACCGGGGTGGATATCTATCAGGTCAATGTGCCGCCGGCGTTGATGCAAGCCCTTCCGGCCAACGAGGAAGCGGCAATCGGGCTTGCCCGGACCGCCAATCCGCTGGTGCGCGAAGCGCAGGCTGATGTCGATGCCACCAATGCAATGGTGATCTCGGCCAAGGGCGAGCTTGCCCCGCGTATTGGTGTCGATGTGACCGGTCGGATTGGTGAGGATATCGATGGTTTCCAGGGCGAAACCAATGATGTGCAGGGCCGCGTCTATATCCGCTGGCAGATGTTCGATGGTGGCCGCCGCGCGGCACAAGTGCAGGAAATGGTGCGTCGTTCGAGCGAAGCCCGTTACCGCCTGCATGATCGGGTGCGTCAAGCCGAAGAGGATGTCCGCAATTCCTGGACCGCCATGACGACGCAGAAGACCGTGTTCGCCGCGCTTGAGCGGCAGGCGCAGGTCAGCGATGATCTGCTGCTGTCCTACCGCAGCCAGTTCAACATCGGGCGGCGTTCGCTGCTGGATGTGCTGGATGCCCAGAACACCCGCTTCAACACGCAAGTGCGCCGCGAAACATCGCGGTTCTCCGAGCTGTTCGCGCAGTATCAGGTTCTGGCTGCGACCAACACGTTCCTCGAAGCGCTCAATCTGGCGCCGGGGGCTGGTGCAGGCATGAACGAGCGTGAGCGGTTCAACTACGGACCTTCGGTTTCTGCCGAATTGCAAAGGCGGCGGCTTCCCAAATAGGGAAGCGCGTTGCCGCAGGAGGGTCTAAGTGCATTACGCAAGAGAACTGGCCGAACAGCAAGGGCCAGACCCGCTGGTTGTGGCTATCTCACGGATAGCAACGACCTTCGGTCTGCGTGATCCGGCGCGGCTGTTCGACAGCCTGCCGCGTGATGGAGCCGGCCTGTTGCCCTTCCACCAGGCTGCTGCGGCGCTTGATCTCGCTGGTTTCCACTATGACCTCGGCAGCGGCAAGCGCTTGCCGCGCAGCGGGGATGCCTACCCGCTGATTGCACGGACGCAGAACGGCTCTGCCATCACCCTGATGGAGCTGGCCGGCACGGACGTGCTCGCCTTTGCGAGCGATGCGGCCGAACCGGTGTGGCGCCCCCTCACTGACGTGGAAGCCGAGTTTGCGGGGGAATATGTCTCGGTCTTCGCCAATCCTGATACGCTGCGCGAATCCGTCGCCCCGTGGCACGCCAAAGGGCGCGGGCACTGGTTCTGGTCGGAACTGCGCAACGAACGCAAGGCGTTCCAGCCGGTGCTGCTGGCCTCACTGCTGATCAACTTTCTCGCGCTGGCGCTGCCGCTTTTCTCGATGAATGTCTATGACCGCGTGATCCCCAACCGCGCCGAAGCCTCGCTTTGGGTGCTGGCTTCGGGGGTGCTGCTGGCTTTCGGGCTTGAATTTGCCTTGCGCCGGGCCCGCACCAATCTGGTCGACGAAATCGGACGCCGGCTTGATCTCAAATTCTCGCAGAAATTGTTCTCGCGCGTGCTTTCAACCCCGATGAATGCCCGCAGCGGCAGCACCGGAGCGATTGCGGCGCGGGTCGGGGAATATACGCTGGTGCGTGATTTTTTCGCCTCCACGACCATTGTCCTGCTGGTCGACCTCGTGTTCCTCGTGCTGTTCATCGCCGTCATCGCCTATATCGCAGGTTGGCTGGCGATGGTGCCGCTGACCGCGATTGCGCTGATGGTGTTTGCGGGCATGATCCTGCAACGCAAGGTGACCGATGCGGCCCGCGATGCCCAATCGGATGCGGGCTTGCAACAGACCGTGCTGGTGGAATCGATCGCGGGTGTCGAAACGCTCAAGAGCATGTCGGGCGAGCGGCGCTTGCTCGGCAAGTGGGAAGCGCTGTCGCGGATCGGCAGCCAGTCGCAATTGCGCCTGCGCAACATTTCGGCGACCGCTGTGGCGCTCGCCACCTCGTTCCAGCAGATTTCGAGTGTGTCGCTGGTCGTCGGCGGCTATTACATGTTCGCCGCGGGCGAGATCACGATGGGCGCGATCATTGCCATCGTCATGCTCGCCTCGCGCTCGCTCGCTCCGGCCGGACAGATCGCCTTCCTGCTGACCCGCGGGCGTCAGGCCAAGGAAGCGCTGGTTTCGATCGAGCAGCTGTTCGCGGCGGAAGACGAACGGCGCCAAGGCGGCATGAGCCTGCCCAAGTCCCAGCGCGGCGGCTACAAGCTCGAGCTTGAAAATGTCTCTTTCGCCTATCCCGGCAGCCCCGTTTCCTGCGTCAGCGGTATCAATCTCACCATCGAGCCGGGCGAGCGCGTGGCGATTGTCGGGCGGGTCGCTTCGGGCAAGTCGACGCTCGGGCGTTTGATCTGCGGCCTCTATCCGCCTGATGAAGGGGCTATCCGGATCGACGGAATTGATAACCGCCAATTCAATCCGAGCGATGTGCGGCGCCATTTCCGCTTCGTCGGGCAGGATGCCAACCTTTTCACCGGCAGCATGCGCGAGAATATTGCGCTGGGTGCGCCTGGCGCGCTCGATCAGGAAGTCGTCGAAGCCTTGGTCAAGACCGGGGCAGACCTCTACCTCTCGCGCGATGCCGCCGGTTTCGAACGCGAAGTGGGCGAACAGGGCAGCAAGCTGTCGGGCGGACAACGCGCCTTCCTGTCGATTTCGCGCGCTTTCATGACCCCGTTCGAACTGCTCTATCTCGACGAGCCTTCGGGGGCGATGGATTCGCACACCGAAGCGCTGCTGGTTGAACGGCTCAAGTCTGCGCTGACCAAGGAGCAGACCCTGATTGTCGCCACCCATCGTCCGGCGCTGTTCGATATTTGCGATCGCATCATCGTGCTGAACGAAGGCAGGGTGGTCGCCGATGGGCCGAAGGCAGACATCCTCAAGAACGTCGCCGGACAGGTCAGCAACTGATGACAGCCTGGCCAACCTCCCTCGGTGCAAAACCGGCGGCACGTCCGGCCATGGTGCTTGGCATGGGGGCGTTGCTGTGCGCGCTGGCGGCCCTGTCGCTCGCCCCGCTGCCTGCGCCTCTGCCCGCCGCCGAAACGCCGCCGCAGGCCTTGCCCGCGGATCTCGCGCGCGAATTGCAGGATTTCACGGTCAGCCCAGAGGCACTGCTCGAAACCACACCGGCCAGCGCCGAAGAGCGCAATGCCGAAATTCCGCTGGTGACGACCTCGGCTGGGCTGCCGCAGCCGTTCAAGGCGATCCGTCCCGGCACGGCGAGCCATCAGACCGCGCTGCATTGTCTCACCGAGGCGATCTATTACGAAGCGGCCAATGAAAGCGTCGCTGGCAAGCGCGCCGTGGCGCAGACCATCCTCAACCGCGTCGCCCACTTCGCCTATCCGTCATCGGTGTGCGGTGTGGTCTATCAGGGCTGGCGCGATCCGGTGTGCCAGTTCAGCTATACCTGCGACGGCTCGCTCGCACGGCGGCCCCTGCCGCGGCTGTGGGACGAATCGCGCAAGGTGGCGCTTGCCGCCCTGAACGGCCATGTCGAAACCAGTGTCGGCACGGCGACTCATTATCACGCCGACTATGTGCTGCCCTATTGGGCTTTCCGGCTTGATAAGGTCCATGTGGTGGGCCGTCACATTTTCTACCGTTTCAAGGGACGCGCGGGCCATGCCGCCAGCCTCCATGCGCGGTGGGCGGGAAACGAATACTATCCGAGCGCTGCCGATCGGCAACTGGCTGCGGCTGAAGACCTGTCTGCCCAGACCGAGCTCGCTGCCGTATACCCCACCCACCTGCAACGCGCCCCGACCGAGCGGCGCGCGGATAATGATATTGGGGGCCGCATGAATCCCGCCACCGGCTGGAAATTGACGATCCCCGATCCGGTCGATGCCAGCAAAGGGTTGCAGGCGAAGCTGGAAGAGCAACGCCTTGCGGCGGCGGCTTCCGGGCAGGCTGACAAGACGGTACAAAATCTGCCATGACGTTTCTTGAGAAATTCCAGAGCTGGGACAGCAACCGGAAGCTGGTTTTCGTTTCCGCGGTCTCGTTGCTGCTGTTCGTCGTGTGGGCTAGCCTTGCCCAGATTGACGAAATTACGCGGGGCACCGGCAAGGTGATCCCGTCAAGCAAGGCGCAGCTTGTCCAGCCTGCCGAGCCATCGATCATCGCGGATATTCTGGTGCGCAGCGGCCAGCGCGTCAAAGAAGGCCAATTGCTGGTTCGCCTGGATGACAGCATGGCGGCATCGGAGTTGGGGCAGTTGCAGGCCGAGAACGCGCGTCTCGAAGTGCGGGCAGACCGGCTGGAGAGCGAAGCGTCAGGCGGCCAGATGGGCTGCGCGCCGGGATCAGTCTGTGCTGAGGAACAACGGCTCCAACAGGCTCGCATGGCTGCTGCGCGCAGCCGCGAATCCGCCCTGTCGGCCGCGGTCGAACAGCGCCGCCGTGATCTTCAGGAAGCCGAGGCGACAGCCAATTCGCTCGCCCAGAGCGTGCGCCTGGCGCAGGAACAGGTGCGGATGCTCGAACCGCTCGCCGCGCAGGGCATTGTCCCGCAGACCGAACTGCTGACCGCACGGCGCGAACTGGTAGACGTGCAAGGCCGCCTCGCCGCTGCGCGTCAGGCCGCCGCGCGTGCCTCGGCCTCGATCCAGCAGGCGCAGGCCGATTTCCAGTCAGCGCGGCTCGATTTCCGTCAACAGGCGCTCAACGAGCGCAGCGAGATCGAAACCCGCATCGCGGTGAACCAGGAAAGCATCAGAGGCGCCTCGGCGCGGCGCAACCGCAACGAATTGCGCGCACCGGCGACGGGTATCGTCAACAATCTCCAGATCACCACGCAAGGCGGCTTCGTTAACGCAGGCGAGACCATCATGCAGATCGTGCCGGTCGGGGATCGCTTGCTGGTGGAAGCGCGGATCAATCCCCGCGACATCGGTTTTGTCGCGGTGGGTGACCGGGCCAATGTCAAGATCACCGCCTATGACTTTGCGACCTATGGCGGGCTGACCGGCAAGGTGATCGAGGTGTCGGCCGACAGCATCTATGACGAAGTTGAACGCGAGGCCTATTACCGGGTGCTGGTCGAAACCGATCGCAGCTTTGTGCAGAAAGACCGGCAGAAGTTCCCGATTGTCCCCGGGATGATTACCGATGTGGAAATCATCACGGGATCAAAGAGCATCCTGTCTTACTTGTTCAAGCCGGTGACCCGCGCGCTCGACACCGCGCTCTCGGAGAAGTGAGCGAGGCGCTTCGTCCCGCCTAGCGTATAGTTCTGCGGCGGCGTGGTGTAGCCATGCAGCCAGGCCGCATTCTGGCTGTAGCTGAGGCGCGCCGTGTATTCCTGCCCGGCATTGGCCGGCAGCAATTCCTGCGTGTTGTTGTCGAGCAGATAGAATTGATCCGCCATCTTCACGATCAGCACGGCGTGATCGCGGTTGCGCACCCGATCCCGCGCAAGGGTAAGGAACATGTCGGACGGGGCAACGCCTATCTGCATCAGGATCTGGTACTTGAGGATTGCATAATCCTCGCAGTCGCCTTTGCGGTTGCGCAGGGTTTCACTCGCCGTCGCCCAGTAATCGCGCTGGCCGTAGAGATCGATGTCCTCGGCGTAGGTGATGGTGCGGTTGACCCAGCTGTTCACCTTGCGAACGGCGTCGAGATCCACCCCGGCTTGCGGGGCGAAGATGGTCCGCAGCTTGCCTGAGGCGCTTTTCCGCGACACGCGCGCCCACGCCTGATCGAAGGGGGTGCGGCCAATGCTGATCCGGGCGCTGCCGAGAAAGGCATCGGAGGGCAGGCCCGTGCGATCAAGCTGATCGAGCGATGGCGTGCGCCCTAAGAAGGCTGGCGCACACAGCGCTGATCCGCTGGTCCATGCTGACGCGGCCGCAGGCACCAGCGCCGTCGCCGCAGCAGGAGCCAGCGCGGCGCTGTTCTGATCGGATTGCTGGGCGCTGATGAGATCAAGCGCACTGGGTTGTCCGCCGAGAATGGCCGAAGCCTTGTTCTGCGCCCCCACTTCCTGATCGCGCACCGGCATCGTCAGCGCGGCTGGCACAGGGCCGTTGCATTGCAACGCCGCGATCAAAGCTGCGGGCGGCAGGGCCGCCGGCGAGAGGGCGGCATTAGCCGGGGCCTGCGGCACCACGGCCGCGGCGCCAAGCGCTCCGAGCAGAAAGGCCGCTTTGTAACGGCGCTGCCATTGTGTTGCGGACGTGATCATGGCCTAACCATGACCCACGTGCTGATAAGGCTATCTCAAGAGCTTTGGTTAACAGCGCGGATAGAATTTCGCGGCTTGAAAGCAGGCGGTGTGAGCGACTGCGCTAGAGCGTGACAGTCTGTCCGCCGTCCACCTTGATCGCGCAGCCGGTGATGAAGCCCGCCCGCGGGCTGGCGAGAAAGGCCGCCACATCGCCGAATTCTGCCGGGTCTCCGAAACGGCCAGCGGGGATGGCGGCCAGAGCGCGGGCGCGCACCTGATCGGGCGTCATCGCGCTGCTTTCTGCCATCGCCGTGTGCAGGCCGGCGAGCCGGTCGGTTGCGATCTGGCCGGGCAGCAAAAGATTTACGGTCACGCCATCAACGGCGACTTCACCCGCCAGTGTCTTGCACCAGGAGGCGAGGGCTGCCCTGACCGCATTCGACAGCACGAGGCCGGGGATGGGGGCGACCACGCTGGTGGAAGCAACCGCAAGGATCCGCCCGAACCGGCGTGCCCGCATATCGGGAAGGAATGCCTGCACCAGTGCCACTTGGGCATGGAACATGCGGTCAAAGGCAGCCGCGAAATCCGCCGGGCTGGTTGCTGCGGCGGTGCCGCGCGGGGGGCCGCCACTGTTCAGCACGAGGATATCGAGCGGTCGGCTCCGGGCACGCACCGCGGCGATGATGGCGGCAGGGGCCTGCGGATCGTCGAGGTCTGCGCTGATATGGTCAAAACCCTGCGGCCCTTGCGATGCCCGCGCCACCGTGATGACACGCGCGCCTTCATCTGCAAGGCTTTGCGCCATCGCTAGGCCCAGTCCCTTGCTCGCGCCAAGCACCAGCGCGGTCTTGTTATCAAGCTGCAAATCCATCGCGCCTTCCCCTTGTGATCGGGCTGCCGGCATGGTGCTGCACCGCCCGCTGCCCGCCTGTGTGTTTTCTTGCTTGAGCTTGGACGGTTCTTGCCCGAACACTGCTTCTGATCAAGGTATCGGGGCGAACCGTGCCGGTTAACAGGGGACAGGGATGAAAACGCTGCGCCGGATGCGTCGGGGAGCATGGCTGCTGGCTCTGGCATGGCCGATGGTGCCGCTGGCGGCGGCTGATACGCCGCAGCCCGTGGTCATGCCTGCTGGCGAGACCTCGTTGCTGCCAGTGCGCACCGAGGCGGCCAAGGGGCGCATTCTGCTGACGCTTCCGGCCCCCGGTGATGATGGTGTGGCGATGCGCCTGCTTTACAACACCGCGCTCAAGACCGGATTGGGTTCGGCACCGCTAGGGTTGGATCGCGGGCGGATCGGCAACACCCAGCTTCTCGCCTTCCGCCGGATCGGCGGCAAGATCGCGGTGCAGTTTGAAAATCCGCGTTTCCGCGCCAGCGCCGGCCTGCCCGCACAGCAACGCGCGGTCGCCAGCGATTTCGGGATTTCGACCGTCTGGATGACGGATATCGCCGAAACGCTCCCCGATGGCCGCGTGGTGATCGACCTCGCGCCCTTCCTTGCGCTCGACACGCTCGGCATTGCCGCCTCGCTCAATCAGGAGGCCGATGTACTGGGGGTGGGGGCGGCCACCGCGATTGCCGGGCAAGGCTTCCGGCTGGATGACAAGCTGAGCCTTGCGGAACCTGCATCAGTGCGGGTATTCCCCGACAATCTCGAGGTGGACGCGATCCAGACTTTCGTGTCCGACCGGCCGGGCGCGGAAGTCGAGAATATCGTGCCCGAACCCAAGAAGCTGACGCTGACGGTGCATCACAGCTTCGTGCGCCTGCCCGAACCGGGTTTCGTCCCGCGCCCTTTCGATCCTCGGCTCGGCGGCTTTGCCACGCAAGCGGTGGACTTCTCGGCCCCGCTGGGCGCACCGGTGGTGCAGGATCTCGCCAATCGCTTCCGGCTCGAAAAGCTTGATCCCGCCGCTCCGCGTTCGCGGGTGAAGAAGCCGATTATCTTCTATCTCGATCGCAACACGCCCGAAGCGATCCGTCCGGCGCTGCTGGCGGGGATCGGATGGTGGGCCGATGCCTTCAATCAGGCGGGCTTCATCGATGCCTTCCGGGTCGCAATGCTGCCGGAGGGCGCCGATCCGCTCGACGTGCGCTACAACATGGTCAACTGGGTTGACCGGGCGACACGCGGCTGGGCCTATGGCCAGCAGATCGTTGATCCGCGCACGGGCGAGATCATTAAGGGCATGGTGGTGCTCGGCTCCCTGCGCGCGCGGCAGGATATCCAGATCTTTCAGGCGCTGGTCGGCGCGGCCGAGCTGAACAGCGGCGGGCCCAATGATCCGGTCAAGGTGGCGCTTGATCGGCTGGCGCAATTGGGCGCGCACGAGGTTGGCCATACGCTTGGCTTTGCGCATAATTTCGCTGCGAGCACGCAGGATCGCGCTTCGGTGATGGACTATCCGCCGCCGCGTATCGGGCTGGTGGAGGGCAAGCCCGACCTTTCAGATGCCTATGCCGAAGGGATCGGCAGCTGGGACGTCGCCACGGTGCGCTGGCTTTATGGCGATGCGGACCCGGCCGAGACCGCTGCCGCGGCGGCGCGCTACCGCTATGTGCAGGATGATAATGCCCGCGCGGGTGACACCGCCTATGCCTGGGGCGGGCTGTGGGATGATGGTGCGGACCCTACCGCTGAACTCACCCGGATGATGGTGGTGCGTGCCGCCGCGCTTGAACGCTTCGGCCTTGCGGCGCTGGCTCCGGGCGAGCCGGTTGCCAATCTGCGCCGCCGCTTTGTGCCCCTGTGGTTGCTGCATCGCTATCAATTGGTGGCTGCGGCCAAGCAGATCGGCGGGGTCGATTTCACCTATGCGATCAATGGCGGCGGGCGCGAGGCGACTGAGCCGGTTGCGGCCGCACAGCAGCGCGCCGCGCTCGACGCCGTGCTGGCGACCTTGCGGCCCGAGGCCCTGCGCGTGCCGCCTACGCTGTTGCCGCTGCTCTCGGCCGCGCAGAACGGCACCTATGATCGCCAGTATGAAACCGAGATCTTTGCCACAGCGGGCGGGCCGGTGTTCGATCCGCTGGTCGCCGCCGACGCCGCGGCCCAACTGGCGGTGCAGACGCTGCTGGGGCCGCGCCGTCTTGCCCGGCTGGTGGTGCAGCATCACAGCGATCCGGCCGCGCTCGGCGTGGGCGAGGTGATTGATCGGCTGACCGATACCGTGCTCGCTTCGACAGGTGATGACCTTGGCCGCCGGATTGCGACCCGCACGCTGGCCATCATGGCGCAAATGGCGTGGCGGGCGGATACCTCGCCCGAAGCCGCGGCCGCGCTCGACCAGAAGCTGGCGGACGTCGCCGCCTTGCTCGCCAAGCGCAAGGCGAGCGGGGCAGAACGGGCGTGGGCGCTCAGCCTGTCGCGCCGCCTTGCCAATCCTGATCAGCGCGGTGAACTCGCCGCCAGCCTGCCCCGCGCGGTGACGGTGCCGCCCGGCGATCCCATCGGCGAGGATGACTGGATGGATCTTTCCAGCCTGCTCGCGCCGGTCGATTGATCGCGCACAGAAGAGACAATGGGAAGGGTATGATGATGACCAAGGCAACCACCGCGCGGCGCTTCGGACTGCGCACCGCCACGGCGCTGGCACTGGCCGCTGGCGTGCTTGCATCAGGCGCCGCCGCCCGCGGGGCCGAGCGCGCGCCGCTGACCGCGGATCAGCAGCAGGCCTTTGATATCTACCGCAATATCATTGTGATCCGCACCGCGCGCGGGCAAGCCAAGACGCCCGAGATGGTCGCCTACCTGGTGGTGCGGCTGAAGCAGGCGGGGTTCGCCGATGCCGACATCATGGTCAGCGACTACGACAGCAATGGCGAACGCGTACAGGGTCTGATTGTGCGATTTGCCGCCGCCAAGCCCGATGGGCGCAAACCCATCGCGCTGCTGGGCCACATGGATGTGGTTGATGCGCTGGCGCAGGACTGGGTGCTGCCGCCCTTTACGCTGACCGAGAAGGACGGGTTCTTCTTCGGGCGCGGCACCACCGATAACAAATATGGCATTGCCAGCCTCACCCACACCTTCATCCGCCTCAAGCAAGAGGGCTGGGCGCCGCGGCGCGATCTCTATCTGGTGTTCTCCGGCGACGAGGAAACCGGCATGATCTCGACCCGCGCGCAGGCTGATTACGTCGCCGCGAAAATCGATCCGGCCTATGTGCTCAATTCCGACGCGGGCGGGATTACGCTCGCCCCGGATAACACCCCGCTTGCCATGGCAGTGCAGGCCGCGGAAAAGACCTTTGCCACTTTCGAGCTGACAGTGACCAACCCGGGCGGCCATTCCTCGCGCCCACGGGCCGACAATGCGATCTACGAATTGTCAGCCGCCTTGCAGAAGATCGCCGCCTTCCGGTTTCCGGTGCAGGCCACCCCGCTGACCCGCGCGTTCTTTGCCGAGCTCGGCAAGACCACCCCCGGCGACATCGGGGCGGCGATGCGGCGTTTTGCCGAAGATCCGTCGGATGAAGCCGCCATCGCCGTGCTGCGCGCCAATCCCGAGACGGTCGGCACACTCGGCACCACCTGCGTTGCCACCATGCTGCGCGGCGGCCATGCCGAGAACGCCTTGCCGCAATCGGCCACCGCAACGGTCAATTGCCGCATCTTCCCGGGCGAAGGCGCGGCCGCGACCGAGGCGGCGCTCAAGCAAGTGATCGCCAATGACAAGGTGCAGTTCAAGCTGGTTACCGACGTCACCGAAAGCCCCGAATCCGCCGTGCCGGGCGAAGTCATGGCGGCGCTGCGCAAGGTGATCGATGCGCGCTATCCCGGCCTGCCCATCCAGCCCTATATGGAATCCGGCGGGACCGACGGAATGCACTACCGCGCGCGCGGGCTTGCCACCGTCGCAATCTCCGGCGCGGCAAGCCGCCCGCAGGACATGTTCGCCCACGGTCTCAATGAACGGCTATCGGTCGATGCTTTCTACAGCGGGCTCGATCACTGGTATCTCCTGCTCAAGGACATTGCCGGCTGATCGCCTAGCCTTGCCTCCTTGAGGGCGCTGGCAAAAGTTATCCGCGTCAGTAACGATACGCATGACAGCCTTACGGGGCAAAAACCCCTTGCCCGTTAGAGCGCGCTCATCGTGAACCGAGAGCCGCTCTCCATGAACACTGCGCACGAACTCGTCGAACAAGCTGTGGGCGATCATCGGCACCACAATGTGCCGCCTCGTATCCGGGAAATCGTCGATCGCCATCACCAGA
>Ga0308001_10001027_pt1 | contig 12750 bp, 10 predicted proteins | sample Neamet5_FD_203167 | JGI IMG/M metagenome (GOLD analysis project Ga0308001, IMG submission 203167) | Marine microbial communities from water near the shore, Antarctic Ocean - #5 | ecosystem: Environmental > Aquatic > Marine > Unclassified | place: Southern Ocean | collected 2014-06-04
TGGAAAACCATTTTTAACATCGCCAAGATTACGGTATAAATTTTCAAATTGCCCCAAAACACGAGTGATCGCATTGACTGCCAGATCACGGTCTGCCTGGTTTTTATACAAGGCAGTATGGCGCATCAGCGCAAAAATAGGGTTCGACTTACCACCATGTTTTGCAATTGATTCGTCCAAATGCCGTCTGTACAACTCGGCCTCATCATGTGGGCGCGTAAAGGGCCAACACATAATATTAGCATCATTTGCAACTGCATAGTCATAAGTGATTGGTGATCTAGCTGCCACCCAAATGCGTGGGTCAGTTTGTAATGGCTTAGGCACTGAGGACGAAGTTGGAAATTGCCAGTATTCCCCATCATGCTCATAATCGCCCTTCCATAGAGCTAAGACAGCAGGCAGCATTTCCTGCATATATTTGTAACCATCAGACTGAAGTAGGCCAGGCTTCATCCGATCAAACTCACGCTGATACGCCCCAGACCCAATGCCAAATTCCAATCGACCACCACTAATTAAATCAAGGAACGCAGCCTCCCCTGCTAACTTGATTGGATGCCAATAGGCCGCATTTACACAAGCGGTTCCGAGCCGGATTTTGCTAGTTTCACCAGCCCACCACGTCAATATTTGGAACGGGTTGGGGGCAATCGTCATTTCCAGAGCGTGGTGTTCAGCAGCCCAGACAATCCCAAAACCACCATCCTCAGCCATTTGCACCATTTCTAAAGTGTGGCGAGCAACATCTTTCATATCGAGACTGCTATCCAAGCGTTCAAGATTTATGGCTAATTGAAATTTCATATTAATGGTCCTTTCGTAGGTCTTTAGTAAATTCATAATTCTTGGTGGTTAGAAATTTAATTGATATGCTCAGATCATCGCATCACAAAGGGATTTGCCATTGGCTCATCAGAGGTGTTTATCCAAATTGTTTTGGGCCGAGTGTAATCATAAATTGCTTGAAACCCACTTTCACGACCATAGCCAGATCCTTTGACACCACCAAACTCAGCAATTGGTGACACGACGCGGTAGGTGTTCACCCAAACTATCCCTGCGCGCACTAAATTGGCCATCCGAAGGGAACGAGCCGCATTTTGCGTGAATATTCCAGCCGCGAGCCCAAGTTCAGAATCATTGGCAAGTTCCAGCGCCTCTTCCTCAGTCTTGAAACGCTGCACTGACAAAACAGGTCCAAACAATTCGGTGTCGACAATACGCAAACCCTGACGCGGGCATTCAATGATTGTTGGCTCATAAAACAATCCACCCATGCCCTCAGGTTGTTTGCCCCCTGCGAGTATTTTTGCACCCTGTTCTTGTGCATGCGCCACCTCGCGTTGAATATTTTCCAATTGGCTAGTTGTGCACAGCGGGCCCATTTGTGTCTCTTCCGCTAGCGGATCACCAATAACAATTTGGCGCGTAAGAGCAGTCATCCTTTCAAGAAACTCATCTGCAATGTCGTCATGCAGATAAAGCCGCGATCCAGCGACACAGCTTTGTCCCGACGCACCAAATATTCCCGCAATCGAGGCATTAACTGCGCTTTCTATATTTGCGTCATCAAACACGATAAACGGAGATTTTCCACCAAGCTCCAACGAAACCTCTGCAAAGTTACGTTTAACATTTTCCAATACGTGGCGCGCAGCACTTGGCCCACCGGTGAAGGACACCCGCGCAACCAATGGATGCCCTGTTAGCGCGCGGCCGCATGGCTCACCGTGGCCTGTGACGATGTTGACAACCCCTGGCGGTATGCCGGCCTCTTTGATCAGTTTACCAAAATCTAGCATCGCAGCACTGGCATGCTCAGAGGCCTTCAACACGACAGTATTACCTGCAGCCAAGGCCGGTCCCAATTTAACGGCCACCAAAAACAGCTGCGAGTTCCATGGGACAACGGCTGCGACAACGCCGAGGGGTTCACGTTTGGTGAACACGAACATGTCGGGTTTGTCGATTGGCAGGGTTTCGCCGTTAACTTTATCTGCACAGCCAGCAAAAAAGTGAAAAAAATCAGCGATGTACTTAGCTTGCCATCGGGTTTCCTTCAGCATCTTGCCTGTATCAATAGACTCGGTCCGCCCCAAGCCTTCAGATTGCTCGGCCAGTAAATCTCCCAATTTACGCAGACACTTGCCACGCTCTGTTGGCGTAAGTTTAGACCATGGCCCTTTGGTAAACGAGTGATGTGCGGTTTCAACAGCGAGATTTATATCGACCTCTGTTGCTTCTGGAATGCGGCTCCATACTTCTCCTGTGGTAGGGTTCACACTGTCGAACGTGCCGCCATCTGATGCATCAACCCAGTCACCGTTGATCAACATTTGATAGTTTTTAATATCGCTCATTCCAACCGTCCTCCGTTGTCTTGTAACTATTCATGGCTGCTTTCACCGCTAGCATGAACGAAAAAGCGACGCCGTTTGTCGAAAAATCCGAAAGTGTTCGATTGCGAACAGGGCACGTTGCTTTTAACGGAGGCTCAAAATGGTCAACAAAAAACAAATCATCGGAGGTCCGCTTGAAATTGGTGGGCGTGTCCTGTCGCTGTCGAAAGCAATTCGCGCTGGAGATTTTGTGTTCCTGACAGGCCAGATCCCGATGCGCGACGGCGTGCCAATGACTGATGGCACAATACATGACCAAACTCGTGCTATTCTCGACGACATAACCGATACTCTAGCCGAGGCAGGTTGCAGCCGCGATGATGTGGTCAAGTCCATGGTCTGGCTTCGGGAACGCGCCGACTTCCCCGGTTTCAACGAAATTTATGGTGAATACTTCCCAGTCAAACCACCCACACGATCTGCCATTGTCAGCGATCTACTGGTAGATGCACGGCTGGAGGTTGAGGTCATGGCCTACCGTCCACTTGAAAGCGGTAGTTGATGGCCATTACGCCAGACGGCACAAAATTTGAACTAACCGGTCCTGCAGACGCGCCTGTTGTAGTTATGATTCATGGACTTGGGTTGAGCAAAGAGTGTTGGCAGTGGACCACCCCTGCCCTAGCGGACGCCTACCGCGTCTTGAGTTATGATCTTTATGGGCACGGTGGATCTGTCCCGCCCCCAAAAACCCCCAACCTTTCAATGTTTTCAACACAATTGAGCGGACTTCTTGCTCATTGCAGAGTTGAGCGCGCGATAATCGCGGGCTTTTCATTGGGGGGGATGATAGCACGCCGCTTTGCGCAAGATGTTCCACAACAGACACAAGCGTTGGTTATTTTACATTCGCCACATAAACGTGATCAAGAAGCACAGGCAGCTATCCTAAAACGTGTACATCAAGCCCAAAAACTTGGCCCTCAGTCAACGATTGAAGCGGCGCTTGAACGTTGGTTTACTCAAAGATTTCGCGTAGCAAACCCAGACACAATGGAGACTGTTAGACGATGGGTTAAGGCCAACAAAAAGTCAATTTACCATACTATCTATAGTGTCCTTGCGACAGGCATTGACGAGATTGTTACTCCAGATCCAGCCATCATCTGCCCTGCGCTAGTCATGACCAGCGACGAAGATTATGGTAATGGCCCAGTAATGGCGCGCGCCATTGCTGCAGAAATTCCAGGCGCCGAGACGCTAATACTTTCGAATTTGCGGCACATGGCGTTGGTCGAGGATCCTGAGGCCATTAACAGGCCGATAAGACAATTTCTCGACAAGTTAGGTTTGCCGGCATGAGTACGCAAATCCTAAAAGGTCTGCGAGTACTTGACCTCAGTCGAATGCTATCTGGGCCCTATTGTACAATGCATCTAGCTGATCACGGCGCAGAGGTGATCAAGATTGAAGGCGGCAGCGGCGACACAAGTCGCGGCAACGGGCCCTTCCGAAGTGACGATCCCAACCATGATTGGGCCGGCTACTTTGTCAGCCTCAACCGTGGCAAGAAAAGTATCCAGCTGGATTTAAAATCACCAGAAGGCCACGCAAGTTTTTGTAAACTTGCAGTGCATGCAGACGTGATCGTCGAAAACTTCCGGCCCGGAGTAATGGAGCGTTTGGACCTAGCATACGAATCTCTTGCGGCGAAGAACCCTAAACTAGTTTATGCCGCCATACGTGGTTTTGGCGATCCACGAAGTGGTACTAGCCCGTATGGTGAGTGGCCATCTTATGATGTTGTGGCTCAGGCAATGGGCGGCCTGATCGCGATGACCGGCCCAGATGCAAATACCCCAACCAAAACTGGTCCAGGCGTTGGAGATATTTTTGCAGGTATGATGATGGCCTTTGGCATTATGGCAGCTTTGCGCGAGGCTGAGGCGACGGGCAAAGGTCAATTCGTAGATGTAGCCATGTATGATGCGATGATTTCGCTCTGCGAACGGATGGTTTACCTTCACGATATGACCGGTACCGTGCCAGGCCCGGAGGGCAATGGCCATCCATTTCTCGCCCCCTTCGGGTTGTTTCCAGCCAAGGACGGACACGTTGCGCTTGGTATTGTTGATGATGCTTTTTGGCAACGATTGGCCACACTTATGGGCCGGGATGATCTGGTTAGCGATCCGCGCTTTGCAACCCGTGCTGCCCGGGCAACCAATTCGACTGAACTAAACGCTATAGTAGCCAACTGGTGCAGTTTGCATAGCAAAGACAAACTGACGGCCACATTGGGCGGTGAGGTGCCCTACGGCCCACTGAACAACATCGCGGACATCATTCGAGATCCTCATGTGATTTCACGGGGCATGATGGCTCAGATTCAGGGGCCATCACCACATCAGAAGCCATGGACTGTCGCGGCTAATCCACTGCGATTTGGGGCGCATGGTCACGGCCCACTTGCCTCCCCACCCGCTCTGGGCGCAGATGACCATCTGCTAACAAAACTTTCTACGGTTAAAAAAATAGATCAAGAAGGCAAGCACGAACTGCGCAACGCATTTGGCAGTTTTGCCACAGGCGTGACCATCGTGACAACATGCCAACCAGACGGAAAACCACGCGGATTTACTGCTAACTCCTTTACCTCTGTTTCACTTGACCCACCGTTGTTGTTAGTTTGCATCTCCAAGGAAGCCCTATCGTGTAACACCTTTGAGAAAGCAGAGCATTTTGCAGTCAATATTCTTGCCAGCGACCAAAAAGAGATTTCCAGTCTGTTTGCTTCACAATCAACCGAAAAGTTCGAGATCACTAAATGGCACGCTAATGCACAGAACATACCGCTGATTGAAGATACTGTGGCTAATTTCAGTTGTGCACGACACCGTTTGGTGGATGGAGGCGATCATCTAATCTTAATGGGGGAAGTCCTGAACTTTGAGGTAAGTAAGGGTACGGCTCTTGGCTATTATAATGGTACGTATTTTGGTATTAATCACGAAACTGAGGCTGCAGGTATTGCAAATCCCCTCACAACGCACCGAAACTATAAAATTTAGCAGGAGAAAAATCATGCTTCCCGAATTGCGAAAAGTTATTACTTTTGACGAACAAATTCATAGTGAGGGAGGGCGTAAGTCGGATCCAGTTTTACGCATGATTGGGGTAGCGGCTGTAGTAAAAAACCCTTGGGCGGGCCGAGAGTTTGTTGAGGATTTATCACCTGAGATTAAGCGAATGGCTCCATTTTTAGGTGAGCTTCTGTCAGATCGCCTGATTGAACTGGCAGGATCAGGCGATGCCATTGAGGCCTATGGAAAGGCCTGTATAGCCGGCACCAGCTGCGAAGTTGAGCATGCTTCTGCTCTGATCCACACATTACAGTTTGGCAATTTCTACCGTGAAGCGGTTGGCGCCAAAAGTTACCTTGGCTTTACCAACACCCGTGGTCCAGCAAACACACAAATTCAAATCCCTCTAATGGATAAACATGATACGGGACGTCGCTCACACTACCTGACAGTACAGTTTTCAATTTATGACGCACCGGGAGTTGACGAATTAGTTGTTGCTCTGGGCGCCGCAACCCGCGGTCGTCCACATCACCGGATTGGAGATAGGTATTCAGATCTAGCGGCTATGGGGCGCGATGTGGACAATCCAGCAGGCGTTGCGGACTAACCCTCCACTTTGTGCCACAAGTATTTGAAAAGATGTAGCCTATATTAAGAATATGTCAGCGCTAATAAGAACTTGCATCAAATGTTTTGAGGCTACCAAAAGTTATACCAAAAATCTGGCGCAACCCAACAGGAGCAATGGCCCAGTAAAAATCTGCTGGCTAGGCTTTTGATAAATAGCGGTTTAACCATAACTTTTGATTCAGTCCAAAGAGCTAGATTCGACACCAGTAGTGTTTGTACAGCATTTAATATCAATAAGAACTTCTGATGTCTCAGCTCGTGCCATAGGATCCGCAAACAACCGATACAAATTAAATATTTGTGATTTAAAGAATAAATCAAATATGGGCCAATTTTAACGAATAAACACGCGTCCTCGCTAGGCCTGGGTGGATCAAACTAAAATAGCTAGGCTGAGATACCGTCCAATTTTTGTGTTTATAGCAGCATTAAAGTTGTACTAGCGACACTTCATATTTGCATTCTAGCTCGCTTAAGCCGGGCTCAGCCCGCGCAGCCTCTCTGATCGCCTTCGTAGCAACTCAAGTGTCATAAGCAACAAAACAGAAATACCAACCAATATAGTAGCTACAGCCAAAATAGTCGGACTGATCTGCTCACGCAAACCTATAAACATTTGCCAAGGAAGCGTTTTTTGGCTGGCGGAGCCAATAAACATCACAACGACGACTTCATCAAACGAGGTGATGAACGCAAACAACCCACCAGAGATCACACCAGGCATAATTAACGGCATTTGAACCTTGAAAAAGGTTTTTACCGGACCTGCACCCATGTTAGCTGCAGCGCGCGTAAGGGATTTATCAAAACCAACGAGCGTTGCTGTAACTGTTATAATGACAAAAGGAATGCCCAAAACTGCGTGTGCCAGAATTACTTTGACGTAGCCAACCAAGTTTTTATCAAGCCCTAAGGTATTCTCCATAAAATTACCCATGGTCGAATAGAAGAAGAACATACCCATCGCCGAAATAATCAGAGGCACTATCATAGGCGAAATAAGGATCGCCATAATTGCCCGCTTGGCTGGCACATGGCTTTGACTGAGTCCAATAGCGGCGAGCGTTCCAAGCGAAACCGAAATAATCGTCGCAAACGGAGCAATTATTAGTGAATTCCAAAACGAACGTTGCCAATCGCCGTTGTTAAAAAAATCCTGATAGTGCTTGAGAGAATAACCTACAGGGTCCAGACGCAACATTTCAGGGGTGAAAGTAAAAAAATCCTGAGCGTTGAAAGACAAAGGCATCACCACGAGAATGGGCGTAATCAAGAAAGTAAAGATCAGCCCGCAGATTACCCTAAAACTATAATGCCATAAGACCTGTCCAGCCGTAAGGTAGGGATGTAATTTTGCGCGGTAACCACCTTCGTAAATCCAATAGAAGAACCATCCAAAAAACCACCCATACAGCGCACCAAAAAATCCACTAATTGGACCCAAAAATATCAAACCTAAAATAGCTAAAGGTACGGGCAAAATTAGACGAATAACTTTTTGACTCAAATACTGAGTTGAAATAATCAGGTAGGCAAGAAACACGGAGATTGTTGAAACAAGAGTAAGCCCAACTAGAGCCGATCCGAATGTAGGCCCAAAAAATACACCAACAAAGCCTCCCATAAGCCCCATCATAGGCAATACGAAAGACACAGGGCGCCGCAATACCTGATGAAATATAGCCATTATATTAGCCCCCCAGCTTTACGTTATCTATTCCAACAATTTTATCATAAGCCCAATAGAGAGTTAATACAGCTACAAGCAAAATTGTACCGAGTGCAGCGGCCAAGCCCCAATTCATTGATTGAAAAATATGGTAAGCTATTCGATTTGAAATAAAGACGCCCTTATTGCCACCTACAATTTCTGGTGTGATATAGTAGCCGATTGAAAGTATGAAAACTAAGATAGACCCAGCCCCAATTCCTGGTACTGATTGTGGAAAATAAACCCGCCAAAACGCTGTCCAATTAGTGGCACCAAGAGATTTTGCTGCCCGCAGATAGGTCGGCGGGATCGACTGCATAACCGAATACATCGGCAGTATCATAAACGGCAACAAAATATGTGTCATCGCAATGACAGTGCCTAACTGATTATTGATCAAAGCCAAACGGCCAGTTTCTTCAATCATACCTAGTGCCACCAAAAGGTCATTGATAACTCCCTGCTGTTGCAACATTACTTTCCATGCAGACGTACGAACGAGCAAAGAGGTCCAGAACGGTAAGAGGACCAAAATCATCAACAAGTTTGCCTGTCGCATTGGTAAGTTGGCTAGAAGCCATGCCACCGGATAACCCAATAAAATACAAGATATTGTTATTACCAAGGATATAATCAGCGTTCGCTTGAAAAGTGTCACTAAAATTTGTCTGTCTTCAGGCTGAAATTCAGGCCCAGAAACCGTCTTGCGCATATCGATTGAGTTTAAAAAATATCCGCTGGTATAGCGCGAACTGTGAGTTTTAAGAGTTTGCCAGACTGCGATATCGGCCCAACCCTTATGTGTCTCTATAAGCTTGTTTTTAAACGGTGTATCCGCCTCAAGATCCCATTTTTTTGCCTTGCGGGCTGTTTTTTTAAAAAGCGACGCCATGCCAGATTTTTCATAATTTAAACGCAAACCAACCCGAGTATGATCCTTTGCTTTTGCTGCTCGCTGAATGTCTCCTGCAAAAGCAGAATACACAATTTCACCAGGCAATTCACCCGACTGGGCATCCCAGTCACTTAAGGCGACAACAGTTTTGGGCAATATTTCCGAGACAATGTCATTTTCAACCGAGCGAAAAAGCATAGATGCTATAGGAAAAAGAAAAGTGATTAAAACAAATATAAGTAGCGGCGATATTAGGAGCAGCGCCCGAATTTTTTGCCGCCTTAAAGCTATTGCTAAGCTTCTTTTAAGAGGTTTTCCATCCACAGTCATCATTGGGCCGTTGTCGTCAGTATAGCTCATATTGCCCCCATAGTCTGCTTAACGTCTAAAATAGCCAAACAAATTAAGAAAAGGGCCAAAAGGCCCTTTTCAATTTTAAGTGTTCTATTGAGCAAGCCAAGCTTGGAACTTAGACTCGATATCGTCCTTATAATCTGCCCAGAAAGCATAGTTCATCAGGAACGTATTCTTCGAGTTGGCGGGATTCGTTGGCATATGAGGCGCCATGTCGATCCCTAGTTCCGCATGCTTATCAACCAACAGCGCTGATGACGTACGTGTCGGGCCATAGGGGATCCATTTGGACTGATCTGCAAGACGCTGTGTGTCGGTTGCAAATCTCACATAGTGCAGCGCTCTAGCTTGACGCTCTGGGCTCAGGCCGGTCGGAATGATCCATCCGTCAAGGTCGTAAATTTGACCGTCCCAAAGCATTGAAACAGGCTGATTTTGCTCTTCGATCAAGGCAAATAAACGGCCGTTAAATGTCGAGCCCATGACAACTTCGCCATCAGCCAACAATTGTGGCGTATCGGCGCCTGCAGACCACCAGATCACATCGTCTTTGATGGTGTCCAGTTTAGCAAGAGCTTGATCCTGACCGGCAGCTGTTTCCAGTGTCGGATAGATGTCGGCTTTAGCGACGCCATCACAAAGAAGCGCCCACTCCATGTTGGAAAGCGCACCTTTTTTCAGCGAACGCTTGCCCGGATATGTTTCGGTATCAAAGATTGCACAGATACTTGTGGGAGGCGTGCTGCCAACCATGTCGTTGCGATAACCCACGGTGTATGAGTAAACTATCTGTGGTATAAAGCAGTCTGACACGATGAAATCGCCGAAATCTACTGAAGCAAGAGTTCCGTCTGGTGCGTCGGCCAACATGAAATCGTGATCGATTTCCATTGCAAGACCTTCGTCGCAAAGCTGCATTGCCGGTCCGGCTTCAACGTCGACAACATCCCAAGTTAAATTGCCCGCTTCTTTCATAGCACGCAATTTTGGCACTGCGGTACCGGCACTTTCATCATTAATTATAGTGACGCCGGTATTTGCCGTATAGGGCTCATGATAAGCTTTGAGTTGTGATTTGGAATAAGACCCGCCCCATGACACGATGGTCATTTCCTCGGCAAGTGCCAATCCTGCAAATAGCGAAAGTGCCGCCGTTGCAAAAACAGTATTTTTATATTTCATTACATTCTCCCACACATCCCGTTTTTTATGAAAAAATTCGCGTTACGGGTTAAACAGCAAATTCTTTATATTCGCCCACCACTAGGCAGGCGATATGGCTTGAAGCGCCTATGCGTCCAAAGCTCGACAATCGGATGGCAACCACCCAATTTCAATCTGAGCGCCAGGCTCCAAACGCACCTGATCAGGTGCGTTACGGGTTTTAACTATAAAGTCGTCATTGCCAGCCACTCGCAGGCGGGTACGAAAAATATCGCCCATGTAAATAAATTCAAGCACTTCCGCGGTCAGCGTATGCGCACCGGGCTGTAAGCGTTCCTTATTAAACTCCACCCGTTCTGGCCGGATAGAAACCTTGGTGCGTTCGCCAGTTTTCGAAACATTAACCGGGTTACAATCAATCAATCCCCCACCGTCTAGCTGTACTAAAGCAACACCGCTGGCGATTTCTTTGACTACCCCTTCGAGCGTGTTGTTTTCGCCAATAAATTGAGCAACGAAGCTATTTTGCGGGGATTCGTACAGCTCATCTGGTGGGGCTAACTGCTGGATCCGTCCATCATCAAATACAGCAACACGATCTGACATGGTTAGCGCCTCAGTCTGGTCGTGAGTTACGTAAACTACGGTAATTCCCAAATTATTGGCTATGCGCTTTATCTCAAACTGCATATGTTCCCGCAACTGTTTGTCGAGTGCTCCTAGCGGTTCGTCCATCAAAACCAGCTCGGCCTCGAACACCAACGCTCGGGCAAGCGCCACACGCTGTTGTTGGCCACCAGACAACTGTGCAGGCCTACGCCCGCCAAACTGCCCCATTTGCACCATTTCAAGAGCCCGCTTCACAGTAGCCTCACGTTCAGATTTAGGAATTTTACGAACTTCAAGAGGAAAAGCCAAGTTTTCGGCAACGGTCATATGGGGGAACAACGCATAGTTCTGAAAAACCATTCCAATCCCGCGCTTGTGCGGTGGGATATTATTAATTGAAACACCATCCAACATTATATCACCGTGGGTAGCAGTTTCAAATCCCGCCAACATCATTAAACAAGTCGTCTTGCCTGATCCCGACGGACCCAAGAGGGTTAAAAACTCTCCCCGTGGGATGGCTAAGTTTAAATCTTTTACGACTAAAACTTCACCGTCGTAGCTCTTTTGCACTCGTTGAAATTCAACAAATGCTTTTGCTTGTGCCTTAGCCAAACTGTATTCCCTGTTTTACTTCACCCCGACAGATGGGTAATTTGCAGGTCATTAACGAGCAAACAGCCCTATGGCGCAACCTAAAATTTTAAAAATACACAGTTTATTAGTAAATATTAACTGTTGACTTATTTATCCATCGCTTGTGCGGACTAATTGCAAGGGATGCGTGAATAATGGGCTAAATAATTATACTGCGTTAGCCTTAATTTTTATATAAATACTTAAATTTTTAGCTTGTTAATAGAATCAATAAATCATCACTTAGAATAGGAGGCCCGCCAGATATTTATTTTTTGGCCGTTGAAATCCACTTACTCACAGCATAAAAAGACGTCCAATTGCGCCGACTTATCCAACACTAGATTTATACTTTGCAGACAATTTATCTGTTTACAGCGTCACCAATAACAATTCACACCTTTTCGCAGCTGAGATTTAGCCATTTATCAAATGGCCGGTAGCGTCATGGTCAGTAATGCTAGAAAAGCCGCCCTGGCACCATTGAATTGTTTGTCAAAGCGGGTATTCCCTTTTGTTAAAGCTGCCAAAATTAGGACACAAAAAATGGTCAATCGAACATTATTCATTGAAGCAATGCGAAATATTGCACAATCGGTTACGATTGTGACCACTATCGGAGAAAATGGATCAACCGGGGCCACTGTAAGTGCATTTTCATCTTTGTCGGCCGATCCCCCATCTGTCTTAGTATGCCTGAAATCCGACAGTAGGATAGGTTTGGCAGTAGCACAGAACCAAGTATATTGCGTTAATGTATTACCAGAGGGCGCCTGCGATTTAGCAGAGAGGTTTGCGGGGCGGTTTGATACAGAACAGCCAGACCGATTTGGCGCTATCAAGTGTGCTAATACTCCCTCAGGAGTAGTGTTGGATGGTGCCATAGCATTTGAATGCACATTAGACAAAATCATCACCCATGGCAGCCACGATATCTGTATTGGTAATGTAAGCGCCATAACTCATAGTGATATTCGTCCCCTAGCCTATATGGACGGCATGTTTCATATAGTCAGGCCAATAGTTAATAACTAAATTAGGTCACATAAATGTGTGCCCAGCCTATTCCTAAGTCACGCTCAAAACATCAGACTGCACGGGGGCTTTTCATCACTACCGCCAGTTCCAGTTGTACATGACGGATTAGCCGATTTTGTACATCACACGGGTCATGGTCGCTCAAACCATCAACACCTCCCACGATTAAGCCCCGAGCATCAGCGACATTTGCGCACTTCGAGAAACGGTAGCACGTAATCCAATGGAATGCGTGCTGTTCGACCCAAGCTCAGATTGTTGGCGATTAAAACAATCTTCGGTAAT
>Ga0308001_10001028_pt1 | contig 12741 bp, 10 predicted proteins | sample Neamet5_FD_203167 | JGI IMG/M metagenome (GOLD analysis project Ga0308001, IMG submission 203167) | Marine microbial communities from water near the shore, Antarctic Ocean - #5 | ecosystem: Environmental > Aquatic > Marine > Unclassified | place: Southern Ocean | collected 2014-06-04
CGAAAAAAAGCCGAGGAACAAGCCGCATCGTGACCGATGCGATTACAATCCAGAACCCGCGCAATCGGGGTGGAAGCACCGGTCACGTATTAGCGAAACGCTCGGTCACGTTCACCGAAATCCGCAACTGGGTACTCGGTGCCAGCCTGGGTTACGTCACCGGCAAGGAAGAAGGCTCGGCCAAGGCCGGCAACCTGGATAACAAGGTCTATCAGGGGGCGTTCACTGCCAAGACCGGCAACAACACCTTCATGGTCGCTTACCAGAAGCTCAGCGGTGATACCAAGTTCATGCGTATCGACGGCACCAGCGGCGGCACTCTGGTCAACGACGGTTTCACCAACAGCTACGACAACCCGGAAGAGCGTTCCTGGCAGGTTCGCCATGACTACAACTTCGCCGGCCTCGGCATCCCCGGTCTGACCCTGATGAACCGCTACGTCAGCGGTAGCAACATCGACGTCTACACCAATGGCGTGAAAACCCGCGAGAACGCCGAGGAATGGGGCCGCGAATCCGAGCTGGCCTACACCATCCAGGAAGGCTCGCTGAAGAACCTGAGCATCCGCTGGCGCAACTCCGACGTGCGTCGCGATGTGGGTCAGGATCTGCACGAGAACCGTCTGATCATCAACTACCCGCTGTCGATCCTGTAAGACGAGCGGCAGGGCGAGCAACCGCTCGCCCTGCGCTCATTCCTTCGTTCAACGCGCTGCCTGCGTTTTCTCCACTGCCTGGATGATCACCTTGGCCACATCGCCCGGGCGCGACTGCTGCGGCACGTGGCTGGCTGCGATCTCGGTGGTCTGTGCGCCGATCTTCTTGGCGAAGTCACGCTGCATCTCCGGCACGATCATGCGGTCGTCACTGGCGACGAGGTACCAGGACGGCTTCTGCGTCCAGGCCGCGACGCTGGTGCGCTCATCGAAGGCAGCCGCGCGGATCGGACCCTGGGTGGCCGTCATGATCGCCGTTTGCTCGGCTGGCAGATCCTGCGCGAAGTCGGTGGCCATGCCCTGCGGTGTCAGGTACAGAAAGCCATTCTTGTCAGCTGCGATCTGGCTCGAACCTGGCGCGGTGCGATAGCCACTGTAGAGCTCTCCACTGGACTGGCCCGCGTTCGGCGCGAAGGCGGCGACATAGACCAGGCCACGCACTTTCTCGTCGGCACCGGCCTGGCTGATCACCGTGCCGCCCCAGGAGTGGCCGACCAGTACCACGTCGCCTTCCTGATTGTTCAGCACGCGTTGGGTGGCGGCGACGTCGTCGGCCAGCGAGGTCAGCGGGTTTTGTACCACGGTGACCTTGATGCCTTTGTCCTGCAGCAGTGGCACGACCTTGGCCCAGTCAGAGCCGTCGGCGAAGGCGCCGTGGACGATCACCACCGACGGCTTGGCATCGGCAGCCTGGCTGCTGGCGGCGAAGAAGGGGCTGGCGATGGCGAGTGCCAGGATAAGCGGCTTGGTATTGAACATGATTGAATCTCCTGTGCTTGGGGGAGTTCAGTGTCGATAATGCGGCGGTATCCCGGTATCGGTCGTTTATCCGAGGCCAGCGAAAAACTGGAGAGCTGCAATGCAGGTGAATGACGTCGTCGCGCTCGAAGACGCCATGCTGGCGCTGGCCATGGTCGGCGACCTGAGCATGGGCCAGCCCATCGACCAGTCGCGGCGCACCGCACGCCTGGCGCAATGGCTGGTACAGGCCAGTGGCGGCGATCAGGCGCAGGAGAATGCCGCCCGACAGGTGGCGCTGCTGCGCTGGTCCGGCTGTACCGCCAACGCCGACGGCTTCATGCGTCTGCTCGGTGACGACGTCGGCGGCCGCCGCGACATGCTGGCGCAAACCCTGGATGCCGCCGGCCAGCGTGCCATGCTGCGCACCACGCCGCTGGCCCAGGTGCATTGCGAGATCGCGGGTGAGGTTGCCCGCACCCTGGCGCTGGGTGTGGAAGTCGAGCGAGGTCTGCGCCATATCTTCGAGTGCTTCGACGGCAGTGGCCGACCGCTGGGCCTGCGTCATCCCGATATTCCGCAGGTGGTTTACCACGTGGTGCTGGCTGGCGATCTGGAAATCCTCTCGCGGGCCCACGGCCTGGACGCGGCGCTGGAGTGGATCGGCGCGCAGGGTGATCGTCGTTATCCCGCTGAACTCGTCGACCTGCTCAGCGGCCATGCAGCGGATTGGCTGCAAGCGCTGCGCACACCCGAGGGCGTGCAGCCTGCCAGCGGGGCGGAGGTTTCCCTGACCCTCGTGGGCGACGTGATCGATCTCAAACTGCCCTGGCTGGCCGGCTATTCACGCCAGGCCGCGAGCCTGGTGCGCGACGCTGCTCGGCTCTGGGGCTTGCCCGAAGATCGCCTCGACATGCTGGCCAAGGCCGCGCTGATCCATGGCCTGGGCCGGGCGGCAGTGCCCAATCGAATCTGGAGTACGCCCGGCCCGCTGCTCGACGGTGATCTCGAGGCGGTGCGTCTGGTGCCCTACTGGACGCACCGCGCCTGCAGCCAGATCGGTGGCCTGAGCGAAGCCGGACAACTGGCTGCGCACGCCTACGAACGGCTGGATGGCAGCGGCTATTTTCGCTCGCTGAGCGGTGATGCCCTGAGTGCCGAACACCGACTGCTGAGCGCCGCACTGGCCTGGCTGGCGCTGCGTGGCGAACGCCCCTGGCGCGCTGCCCTCAGTGACGAGCAGGCCGCCCAAGTATTGCTGGATGAAGCCGAGCAGGGCCGCTTCGACCCGCGGGCCTGCCAGGCGGTGATCAGCGCTGCGCACGGCGAGCAGGCGCCGCTGGCCAGTAAACCCGGCAACGGCCTGCTCAGCGAACGCGAGGCGCAGATCCTGCAGCGCATCAGCAGCGGGGCGAGTAACAAGAAAGTGGCGCGCGACCTGGGCATCAGCCCGAGCACGGTGCGCACCCATGTCGAAAGCGTGTTCCGCAAGCTGCAGTGCTCGACGCGCGCGGCAGCAACCTTGAAGGCGCTGACCTTGGGGGTGATCTGAGGCGAGGTCGGTGGATCAATCACCGCCGCCGCCATCGCCGCCTCCACTGTAGTCGAAGCCCCCGTCACTGAAACCTGAGCCGGAGTCCTGTCCGCCCAGGCCGCTGTGTTCTCTCTTGCGCGGCAGACGCCTGGGGCGCGAGCGTCGCCAGCAATAGATGAAGAGCACCACGAAGGCGCCGGCGACCAGCAGCAGAATCTCCATATGTCTTCCCCGCATTACCTGGCGCTCATCCTATGGGGTAATGAGGCTCGGCGTAAGCGCTGAGGGAATGGCAAAAACGCAGAAGCCCGCACGTTGGCGGGCTTCTAAAATGGCGCACTCGGCGGGATTCGAACCCACGACCCCTCCTTCGGAGGGCAATGCGGTACAGATATTTAGGTTGGCGGCAAAGGGTCAAAAATACCTCTAAGTACCGTCCTGAAAGGCTTTGGCCTTATCTCGCTGCCTGCAGTTTATAGCTCTTAGCGGTATCTAAGGGTGGTTATCTAGGGCACAAAAAACGAAATGGACCCCAGCGATTTTGACACCTAGCCAGCCCGGTCTCGCGTCCTGCGACTGTACAGATAGCGTGAATGTCGACTAGCTGAAAACTGTAGAGACCGATACAGGCCCCCTCTTGCTGCTAGCTGCCGTTCAGCGGGTGATTAAAATAAAAAGCGATCTACAAGAGATCGCCTTGGCCCAAGCTTCATCACCGGTACATAGGCTCGGGAGAGGGCGCTCGGGCAAAGACCGAGCTTAGCATGGAGGGGTCTGCATCGTATTGCATTAGGGTGCCCTGTGGCGTGGCGGGGGCCAGGGTTGCCCATGCTCGCGAAGCACTCGGCCACTGCCGGCGATTTGCCTAGGCGAATAGCAGAGCCTGATTGCTAGGTTGTGCAAGCTGACCATCCTCATTTCCCAATCTGGGAGCTGACGAATTTTCTGGTAGTGGCGTTAACACAGCCGAAAATCGGATTACGGTATCTCGCATGTACCGACGTCTCCCCCGATCCCTTTTTGCTACGTAGATGCAGGAGCTGCCGCCATGCACGCAACATCCAGAACCCATGGATTCTCGAAGAATCAGAGCGGCGTGATTCTGCGAACGGCACTGAGAGTCCTGGAGAAATGGAAGGCCACTACCGAGCATGCGAGCAATATTCTTCGTGTATCGCGCAGCAGCATTTCCCGTGCTCAGCAGGGCAAAGGCGTTGAACTCGACCGTGATCAACTGGAGCGGGCCAGTATTGTCTTGAACTGCCACGCCAGCCTGAGGCTGATCTTTGATAACCCTGAAAACGTCTACGGCTTTATGGGTCTTGAAAACCACAACGAATTCTTTAATGGCCGTAAGCCGTTGGAAATCATGGCGCAAGGTGACCTCATGTCACTGTTCGAGGCTTTCAAGCGGATCGACGCACTTTGTGGGGCAGGTGAACTTGTCTACTCTTCCAGTACTTGGGATGGTCTGAAGTAGCCAGAAACAAGTGGCATCGGCTTATTCATCCTTGGCCAAGTCGCTTGCGGCCTTGCCGAAGGACTCCCAATGGCCAACCAGCTCATCCACGCGATCAGGAATGCGCGGTGACTTACTGAGCACCAGACAGCGGGTTGTACCCACGTACTCCTCAAGGAGGTAGAGCGTGTCCCCAACGTCGACGCCGATCTCCTGCAGAACGTCGTCGGGGAGGCGAATAGCACCGTCGCCTTCCCAGTCCTCAATCACTACATGATTCCGCATCGTGACCCCAGGAAACGGTTGAATGGGTGTCCGCAGGGGGAAGCAACGGCGAGCCGTTGCCAACGAAGTCCCGCGGCGCAGATCGACAGAATAGCAAAAAGCTCCTGGGCTCAGAGCGTTGTAACGGCGACGCCCCTCATCTCTAGCCGCAGCTTCTGACATTTGAACTCGCCCCAGGCCTGCCAGCTACCACCGCCGTTGTTGAGCTGAAAATCCCGCAATACCACCGGGGAAATTCACTATCCCCATGCCGCACTCAGCTAATGCACCGGCAGCTCACTGATAGGTCATCGAGACTTCGCTCTGTAGCCACCGTGGCTGCACTCGATTACCGCAGAATGTCGGTGGCAGTCCTGCAAAAACCACTGAGCCGCCACAAGCGCTCACTGGGGCACCTTAGCCGAACTAGCCAAATACACCCTCGTGACGACAGAACCCTCCACCGAATCGCCAATATCCAGCATGCGCCCCCGGAATAAATCGTTAAACCTCGACTGGCCTGGCCTTTCACTCACTCTATTCAAATGACACCGCCCCTGCGGACCATTAAACGGAGCCCACCCGCCAGGACAAATACGTATCATGAGGCAGCGGGTTAGCTTGGTAAGCTCGCTCTCAGACAACCTTTGTCAATGTGGCCGTCATGGAAGAAAGCGCGCAACAGCGTTCAGAACGCTATGTATCCGCCCGCAGCCAGCACCCCGCGTGGCTTTTGCTTGCCTCGCGGCGTGCTCCGCTCGTATTGGGCTGCCTGCGCACGCTGTTCGAGCGGGCGCATGATGGGATCCCCATGGAGGATGCGCTGCAAGCGCTGTCCGAAATGCTGGCTGCTTATGCCAGCCAGGAGCTTTACGAAATCGACCCGGATGCAACGCATCTCCAAGCAGGTCGTGAACTTCGTGAATGGATCAAGCGGCGTCTGGTCGTAGAACGAGAGGGGCGTATCTATGCAACCGACGCGTTGGAGTCCGCCATCCAGTTCGTCGATTCGCTGGATAGTCGGATCATGACTTCCACGGCATCTCGCCTTTCGGTGGTTCAACGCGAGATCGAAAACCTGGAAACGGGTCTGAACCCCAGCCCAACTGGCCGTATTGCCAGCCTGCGCCGCCGAATCCAGGATTTGGAGCACGAGCTAGCGCAGGTAGAAGCTGGCCACGTCGTCGTGCTGGATGAAGCGCAGGCGATAGAGGGCATACGCGAGGTATATAACCTGGCCACCAGCCTGCGCGCAGACTTTCGACGAGTTGAAGACTCTTGGCGCGAGGCGGATCGCGCCCTTCGACACTCGATCATCAGCGAGCAGTCTCACCGTGGAGAAATCGTCGATCGGTTGTTGGACGGGCAAGATGCTCTACTCAACACTCCCGAGGGGCGTGTCTTCGAAAGCTTCCAGCAGCAACTGAGGCAGTCCGCTGAGCTGGAAACCATGCGTGAGCGCTTGCGCACCATCCTTCGTCATCCAGCGGTTCCAAAGGCGTTGAATCGTCCCCAGCAACGTGAGCTGCGTTGGCTGGCGTTACGCCTGGTTCGGGAGTCGCAGGCTGTGCTCCAAGCGCGCGCCCGAAGCGAGCGCGATGTTCGTGGCTTCATGAAGACAGGGCTGGCCGCCGAGCATCATCGCGTCGGACAGTTACTCAACGACTTCTTCAATCTAGCGCTCAGCGTCGACTGGCAACGCCAGTCAGAACGCCGTAAGCCTGCATGGTTACCACCAGTTGGCGTAGCCATTACCGGTGTCCCGGCAATCGAGCGTCTCCGCTTCAAGACTCTGGATGACGATGATACGGGCGAGCTGGATCTGAGTTTGAAGCCTGCGGGGTTGGAGCAGATTGATGATGACTTCTGGGATGCCTTCGACGGTCTGGATCGTGAAGCGCTGATTCATGACACCCTGGCTGTGCTGGTGGAGCAGGGTCGCCCTGTGAGTCTCGTGGAGCTTGCGTCTTTGCTTCCACCTGTTCACGACCTGGAAACCTTTGCGCTCTGGCTGGCGATGGCGCGCGAGGCAGGTATCGAGGTGCTGACAGAGGAGCGTCAGCTCATGGAGCTAGTTGACGAGGATGAGCAACGCTGGCGCTTCAATCTGCCTTATGTCGGACTCGACCACGAGGCACTCAAGGACATCGATTGGGAGTTGTGAGCATGGCAGGGATCTTCGATCGAATTGCAGGCGCCTCTGGCGCCGACGAAACGGAGCTGGCGGTGGAGCCCATGGCGTTGGATGACGGCATGGAGGATGACCAGCCTGTCATGAGCGCCGCTATACAGGTCGATGAGCGGCGGACGCCGCAGCGGGTACGTGAGGCCGTACAGGAAATGCTCAAGTACGGGCTGCTGGAAGAAAGCCACAAGCCCAACCTGTATCGATCAGCGCTTGCCAATATCGAGGCGGTCGACAGAGTCCTGGAGCCGCTCGACCTGGCCATGGGGGTCGACGAGGTTCGGGGGTTAGTGTTCGTCACCGTTCGCCAGGGCGAGGTGGCCGAGCAGGATGACTGGTCGCACCCCCTCGTACGTCGGCAAAGGCTGAATCTGGAGCAGTCTCTGCTGATAGCCATCCTGCGACAGCATTTCATCGCGTATGAACAGGAAAGCGGTACGGGGGCCAGTCAGGCACTGGTAGCGGTTGATGAGCTGACTCCGCAATTGCAGGTTTACCTGGGCGAACTGGGCAGTGAGGCGAAGGAGCGCAATCGTATCATCACGCTGCTGGATCAGCTCAAGGGGCATGGTTTGGTGTCGGCTCTGGACGCACATGATCGCGTCATCATCCGCCCCATCATTACCCACTTGGCCAACCCGGAGAACCTGCAGGCACTCGTGGCATGGCTTCGAGAGCAGGTGGAGGGCACGGCTACGCCGGCTGCCGGTGGTGAGGAGGATGTGGCGTGAAGCAAGCACTACTCTGGCGTGACAGCGAGACCTTCATTCTCAGCAGCATCGAACTCTATAACTGGGGCGGCTTTCAGGGCTATCACCGTGCCGAGATCGATCCCTCCGGTACCGCCGTCATCGGCCCGACGGGGAGCGGTAAAACGACGCTGGTGGACGCATTGATGACCTTGCTGTGCGCCAATCCGCGCTACAACCTGGCATCCACGGGTGGACATGAAAGTGACCGGGATCTGGTGTCCTATGTGCGGGGAGTTACTGGCCCTGGGGACGGAGGTGTAGAGCAATCTCATATCGCTCGCCAGGGTAGGACGGTAACCGCCATTGCAGCCACGCTCGAGCGTGACGGTACGCAGGTTCGGCTGGGCGCTGTGCTCTGGTTCGAGGGCACAAGCTCCTCGGCGTCCGATCTGAAAAAACTTTGGCTTTTAAGCGAGTCCCCCGAGCAGACTCTGGAGCATTGGCTCAGCCAGCATCACGCAGGCGGCATGCGGGCTCTGCGTCAGATGGAGAAGGATGGGACTGGTATCTGGCCTTATCCGAGCAAGAAAGCTTTCTTGGCCAGGCTCAGGGATTACTTCGAGGTCGGTGAAAACGCCTTCACTTTGCTCAACCGCGCTGCCGGCCTGAAGCAGCTCAACAGTATTGATGAGATCTTTCGCGAGTTGGTGCTGGATGACCGCTCCGCCTTCGAGCGGGCTGCCGAGGTCGCCAGCAGCTTCGATGATCTAACTGACATTCACCGAGAGCTGGAAACCGCTAGAAAACAGCAGCGCTCATTGCAACCGGTCGCCGATGGCTGGGAGCGTTACAGGGCCTTGCAAGAGCAGCTGCAAGATAAACAAGCCCTCGAAGGCATCCTTCCAGTCTGGTTCGCCGAGCAGGGGTATCGCCTATGGTTGGCTGAAACCAACAGGCTTGAGACGGAGTACAAACAGGCCGAACTGGATCAGGAGCAATGCAGGACTCAGCTTGAGATCCAGAAGGGCGTGGTTGATCAAAATCGTCAGAGCTACCTGCGAGTAGGTGGCGCTGGGATAGATCAATTACGCGGGCGCATCGCTGATTGGGTCAGGGAGTGCGATAAGCGGCGCCTGAAAGCCGAGCAATACCAACGCTTGGCCAAGGGGCTAGAACTAGCGGATGAGTTATCGGCCGCTGCTCTCAAGGATAATCAGCAACAGATCGCGGTACGCCAGGAAATACTGACCCAGCAAATTACTGACGCGCGTCAAAAGGCGTTCGATGCAGGTCTCGTTCAGCAGGAATTCAATGGCCGCATGCAGAGCTTACAGCAGGAGCGTGTTGAGGTTGAGAGACGGCCAGGCTCGAATCTGCCTGGGCATTTTCATGCTTTTCGAGGTGATCTGGCGCAGGAGCTTGGCGTCGATGAGTCGGCCCTGCCTTTCGTTGCCGAGCTGGTGCAGGTCAAGCCCGAGGAGCTGGCCTGGCGGGGTGCCATCGAGCGGGCAATCGGTAGCCACCGGCTCCGTATCCTTGTGCCGCAGGGCTCATCCCAGACCGCACTGCGTTGGGTGAACCAACGGCATAACCGCTTGCATGTGCGCTTGTTGGAGGTAAAGGAGCCGTCGTCGCGCCCTGTGTTCTTCGAAGATGGGTTTACCCGCAAGCTGAGCTTTAAGGAACATCCGTACCGAGAAGCTGTAAAGGCACTACTGGCGGACAATGACCGCCACTGCGTCGAAAGCACGGAGCAATTGCGTCATACCCCTCACGCCATGACGGCCCAGGGGCTGATGTCGGGTAAAGAACGCTTCTTCGACAAGCAGGACCAGAAGCGCCTGGATGAGGACTGGCTTACCGGCTTCGATAACCGCGACCGTCTGGCCTTCTTGGCTGAGCAGATTCGCGAGGTCAATGAACAGCTCGCGCCTGCCAAGCTGGCCTTGGATGCTGCCCAGGGCGATGTCCGTCAGTTGGAGAGTCAAGCTTCGCTGCTGCAACGCGTCGAAGAACTGCAGTTCGAGGATATTGATCTGCCGGGCGCTGAGAGTCAGCTGGAGTCGCTGCGTTCTCAGCTGGACACCCTTACGCGCCCCGATTCTGACCTTGCCATGATCAAGGCCGAGCTGGATGAAGCCGAGGTCCTGCGGGAGTCTCTGGATCAACAGCTTCAACAACGGATAAAGCAGTGCGCTCAGTTGAAAACTCAGTTTGACCAGGCCGCATTCGCTACCCGTAAGGCCTATCACGGTGCCGAGAAGGGGCTAAGCGATACGCAGCGTGAACTGGCGCAAACACATTTCCCGACTCTGACGGCAGATGACCTCGGCGATATTGTCGAGCTGGAGCGCCAACATACGCGTGAGCTTCAAGGGCAGCTCAAAGCACTCGGCGAGAAACTGGGCGACCAGAAATCAGAGCTTGCCAAACGTATGTCTGACGCCCTGAAGGTGGATACCGGGGCGCTTGCAGAGGTCGGGCGAGAGCTGAGGGACGTACCCAGCTATCTGGAGCGTCTACGTGTACTGACCGAGGAAGCCCTGCCCGAGAAACTCAAGCGCTTCCTGGAATACCTCAATCGTTCCTCGGATGACGGCGTCACCCAGCTGCTCAGCTATATCGACCATGAAGTCTCGATGATTGAGGAGCGCCTGGATGACCTGAACAGTACGATGCAGCGTGTAGACTTTCAGCCCGGACGCTATCTGCGCTTGGTTGCGAAAAAGGTCATCCATGAAAGCCTGCGCACCTTGCAACAAGCTCAGCGCCAACTGAACTCGGCGCGTTTCATCGATGATGAAGGCGAGAGCCATTACAAGGCATTGCAGGAGCTCGTTGGGCTGCTCAAAGACGCCTGCGAACACAGCAGGAATCAGGGTGCCAAGGCACTGCTGGATCCGCGCTTCCGCCTGGAGTTCGCGGTATCGGTGATCGATCGAGAAAGCAGGAATGTCATCGAGACCCGAACAGGTTCTCAGGGCGGTAGTGGTGGCGAGAAGGAGATCATCGCCTCCTATGTGCTGACCGCTTCCCTCAGCTATGCGCTCTGTCCCGACGGCAGCAGCCGGCCGTTGTTCGGCACCATCGTGCTCGACGAGGCGTTCTCGCGCAGTTCCCATGCGGTTGCCGGTCGGATCATCGCGGCGCTGAGGGAATTCGGCTTGCACGCGGTCTTCATCACGCCCAACAAAGAAATGCGCCTGCTGCGCCACCATACGCGTTCGGCCGTCGTCGTTCACCGGCGCGGCGTGGAATCCAGTTTGGTTTCTCTGAGCTGGGAAGCTTTGGATGAGCATCATCAACAGCGCATCAAGGCCATGCATGAAGTCGCCCACTGACATCGGTCGCAGCTTGGCCAGGCAATGGCATCGCTCCAGTGTTCGGTTGGAACGCTTGCTCAATCCCGGCAGCTGGCCGCAATGCTTCAACATCGGTAAGCCTTCGGCACGAGTCTTCGCTGAAAACATCCATGCGGTGCTCCAGCATGTGGAGAACTGGCGGAGCGTGAAAGTGGGGAAGGTCGACTGGGAGTCAGTCAGCTATCGAGCTGGGCTGGATTCCATTTCCTTGCCGATGCGCTGGCACTTGCGTAGTCCCTCCGAATGGATTGCCGCGACCAATGATCCAACGGTCAGCCGGGAATACGCTCAACTCGAGTATCTGGTCGAGCAGGTAGACAGTGCCTTTCATGCGCTGCTGGTGGCTCAACGCAGCCTGTGGTTGACGAAGCCGTCTGAAGAAGTCGTCGCCACGGCGCAACTCGCCACCCGGTTGTCGCCAGGCTGTGCCCGAGGCCGTCCACTGCGCCTGCTTGCAGAGCACGGCGTAGACACCAAGTTTTTCGAGCGTAACGCCAGCTTGCTGACCAGGCTCCTCGACGAGCGCTTCGAAGGCGCGACGTCCGAGCAAGGCCTGACGACGTTTCTGGATGCCTTTGAAGAAAGCAGTCATTGGGTTCTGGTCGTTCCCCTTCAGCCTGAGCTGCTGCCCTTCAAGCGGCTCAGGCTCACCACTTCGGAACTGGCCGAAACCCCACTTCCCGGTTCACGGTTGCTGGTGGTGGAAAATGAGCAATGTATTCACTTGCTGCCCGAAACCTTGCCGGACACCCTGGCTGTGCTGGGCACAGGACTCGATCTACAGTGGTTGGCGTCTGCGCACTTGGCCGCGAAACAGATCGCATACTGGGGAGACATGGACACCTGGGGCTTGCTGATGCTGGCGCGAGCGAGACGTCATCAACCTGCAGTCGAAGCACTATTGATGGAGCAGGAGCTGTTTGAACAGCACTCACCGGTGAGCGCAGTCGTCGAGCCGACAAAAGCTCTGGAGTCGGCCCCACCTGGTTTGCTGGCTGACGAAGCGGATTTCTATCGGTATCTGCTGGTGCAAGAGCGAGGACGTCTCGAGCAGGAGTACCTGCCAAAGGTACAAGTTGAGCGCGCTATCGAGCAGTGGGCTCGAAAGAACCCTGTATAGAGCTGCTGGCGCTAGGCTCAATAGCCCTGCAATCCTGAGACCGCCTACCCTTAAACCACAATCTTCAGATATGCCTTCTCTGATATTTCCAACGTTGATCGGTTTAGGCGGCCGGTTTCAGCGTTGGTCTGCAACGAGCCTTTCCACCTCGTCGACGATATCAGCTGCGGTGCAGCCCAGGGGGTTAGCTAGTTTGATCAAGGTGGTGATCGTTGGCTGATTGATGCCCCGTTCCATCAGACTGACGTAGTTACGCTGCAATTCCGCCTCATGGGCCAATTGCTCCTGGGTGAATCCTGCTTCGACACGCCGTTTGCGCAGGACCTTTCCGAACGCCAATCCGACTTCCACAGATGACTCCCCAAAAGGGAGGACTATCTGGGCGGCGTCATCTCGGGTCTTCACAGTATACTGTGAATTTGATAAAACGTGGCCTCATGCCATGGCGTCACCCCCAGTGAATTGCGGGGCTGCCTTCCTACATGCCGTCTTCGTAATCGGCTGTAATTGAGTACAACCGATTAATTGTCGATAAGTAAGCAGTTAACCCGGATTTCTCATGACCGCATAAACAAAAACGGCTGAAAGCCTTATGATTCTTGTCGCCAAACAAAGCCCCATAAGTCTTCAGCCGCGCACAAAATGCTACCAGAAAAACTCCACTTTTCACC
>Ga0308001_10001039_pt1 | contig 12698 bp, 8 predicted proteins | sample Neamet5_FD_203167 | JGI IMG/M metagenome (GOLD analysis project Ga0308001, IMG submission 203167) | Marine microbial communities from water near the shore, Antarctic Ocean - #5 | ecosystem: Environmental > Aquatic > Marine > Unclassified | place: Southern Ocean | collected 2014-06-04
TGAAATAAATAAAAACATAATCCTTGTCATTTGACTCGACTTTTGGCTCTACTTGTTCAATTAGTTTTTTGGCTGCTTTTCGGTTTTGCTCATATTGATTTTGAACTTGAAGGTATTTCTCTTTCAGCGGTTCACTTTCAAAAAATGACGTTTCATTAATGTATTGTTGCTTCTCAAGGTGCAGTTGATCATTTAGTTTTTCTAATTCAACAAATGCACTTCGATGAGTGGACTCCTTGACCTTTTCAATGGCATTCTTGTTGAAATGTATCGGGGCTTTTTCAAACTGAAAAAAGACAAAAACCATAACTCCCGTTAACAATATAAAAAACTGCATTGGGATTTTTAAGAACCCATTCATGATTAAGCCTCGTTGACTTTCTTTTAATGATTTTCCTGATAGGTAGCGTTGTACCTGACTTTGGTCAGTACCAAAATAAGAAAGTGCTAAAAAAAGCCCTCCCGTTATTCCACTCCAGAAAGTGTATCGATTGTTTGGGTCAAAGCTAAAATCTAACACATTTAATTTCTCATTGATTCCTGCCAATTCTAGTGCATTGGAAAAATTTATATTTTCGGGTAAAGCACAAACAATAAAAATAAAAGCGGCGATCATTCCTAAAAATATAATGAACATTTGTTGTTTTTGGGTGACACTGACAGCCTGGGTTCCACCAATCATTGTGTAAAAAATAACTAAGAATCCTATGATTACGATAAGCATTTTTAAATCCCAACCTAAAACTACGCTAAGGATTATTGCCGGTGCATAAATTGTTATTCCTGCTGCTAATCCTCGTTGAATAAGGAAAAGTATTGCAGTTAAAATTCTTGTTTTAAGATCAAATCTTTTTTCTAAAAATTCATAGGCTGTGAATACTTTTAATTTATGATAAACGGGTAGAAAAAAAAGACAGATGATCACCATCGCAAAAGGTAAACCAAAATAAAACTGCACAAACCCCATGCCATCATTAAAAGCTTGTCCTGGAGTAGAGAGAAAAGTAATTGCACTGGCTTGAGTTGCCATAACAGATAGGCCTACAGTAAACCAAGAGGCTTTATTTCCTCCTTTAATATAATCTTGAATGTTTTTGTGAGAGTTGTTTTTTCTTATCCCGTAGAGGATGATGAAAATTAGGGTAAAACCCAAGATGATCCAGTCAATATTCCCCATTAATTATAATATTTCATGAATAAATAAAAGAGTGCCCAATAGGCAACTTGAGTTAAAATTAAACCCAAATATATTTTTGAAATTTTATTTTCTTTCATTTTTAGGTGCGATTAAATTAAAAAACAATCGATAAGCTCCCGGAACTCCAGCCGGTAAAAGCCTGAAAAAACTTAATCCAGTATAAACAATCTTTCCTTTTTCGTAATCTGCGGACAACAACGCGCCATCTTTCGGGTTTTCTCCGGGATCATTCATTCTTAATAATGGTTCAAAATCATCGTGCCATTTGTTAGGGAAATACAATCCGCGCTCCTGCACCCAACCTTCAAAGTCTTTAGAGCTTATTTTGTTAGGGTGGTTTAACAGGAGGTGTTTACTATCTAAAATTGTTACAGCTGCATTCTCATCAGTTACACGATCCCTCGAAAGCGTTAGATTGAGGGGCGAAATTTCATTTGTTTTTAGTCCCCTGCTGGTGTTGTATTGAATTAATAAGGTTCCACCTTGAGCGACATACTCCCATAAAATTTTATTTTTAAAGGACAAGGATTCATTCACATTAAACGCCCGAATGCCCATCACCACTGAGGCATAGTTGTTCAGTTTTTCAAGACTAATTTGATCTGCATCAAGCGTTTCAACTTCGATTCCCACTGCTCGTAAACTTTCAGGTATTTTGTCTCCAGCGCCATTGATGTAACCAATTTTATTTACGTCAGTTTTTAAGTCTAATGTAATTGCTTTTGAACTTGCCGGAACTACCATGTATTGCTTAGGGAAGTGATCGTATTCGATTTCCTGCATCGATGCGTTAAAACTGTTTTTACTAGTTTCTATTAGAGGTTTAAGTGCGAATTGATCTGGAAAGTCAGGGGGTATTATTTCAAATGAAAGGTTTTTCTCGGCACCCTTTCCATCAATAACAATGCTATGATTTTCTGGTGAAATTTTCCAATTTTTATTTCCCTTTAAATGAATGTTTCCTTCAAAACTTTCACCATTATTTTTGACCTTTATATTAATTGATTTTTTTTCTTTTCCTGAAAACAAATAAACCGGTTCTTCGATTTGAGTTGTGGTGGCAGGAAGTATTTGGAATGGCACGACAACTTCTCCTCTGACAGGGTCTGTCTTCCGATAGGAAAGTGGTATGGTCGCTTTTATCTCCACACCCTCAATTAAAAGCGTAAAGTCAATGACAATTGCTGCTGGAGTTTCTGCCAACCCGATGAGGTTTTTTTTCGACGTGCTGTACATTCCTGTTAAACTTTCCTCAGAAAGCCAATATGGGCTACTAATCTCCCCTTTTATTATATGTTTTATTTTTTTTTCAAAAACTAAGTTTTGCACCAATGATTTTTCGATTGATTCGGTTTGCTTGATTTTTTCAAGCTGTTTAATGATAACTTTTATCGGACTTGGATTGATTACTTTAGTTGTTATGTTTATTTCTTCGCCAAAAATCGCATAAGGCACTGAAGCATTTACTTGAAGATCAACCCCAAGACACCGCAAAATAACACCTTCAATTTCTTTTGATTTTATTTCACTCCAATGCTTGTTCTTCAGTTTTTTGATTTTATCATAGGCCAGAACAAGTTTTGAAACACTCAGATAAGGTTTTGAGAAATTAAATTCATTGATAACGTCAATAATCAGCTTCTCAATTTCAGCACCGCCTGCAAGGCGCGTCCAGCTTGTGTTAATCCCTTCAAATGGATTGTTTGATTTTAGTGGCGTTCCTTTAATCAACTCCAGGTACTCTACCTGACGACCTTGTTGCGCAGCACTTCCAAACCCCTGCGACTTGTGCTGACTTCTACTCATTGCAGCAATTTCAGAATTACTTCTCCCCGTTAAAGGATCATAAACGCCACTGTCAAATTCAATTAAATTGTATTTATCCGATTTGTTAAATTTTTCGCGACTTCCATAGAACCACCAAGAGGTGTTGAAAAATAGCCTTTTGGGCTGCCAGATTTCAGAGATAGAAAGAGCGTTTTTTGAGCCAGAGAGTTCAAAGGCTTCGGTGCTTATAATTGCTGAACTGGTGTGATGACCATGTGTTTTTCCAGGAGTTCTGTGGTCAAAACGATTGATTATAATATCGGGTTTGAATTGTCTTATTCTTTCAATGGTTTGTGAAAGAACTTTTTCTTTATCCCAAATCGAAAATGTTTCATCTGGATGTTTTGAGTAACCAAAGTCGCTGGCCATTGTAAAATATTGCTCTCCACCATCAATGCGTCGGGCTGATAACAGTTCTTGTGTTCTTATTAAACCCAAAGCTTCCCTTAATTCGGATCCAATTAAATTCTGTCCACCATCACCTCTTGTCAGAGATAAATAGGCAGTTCGCGCAAGAAGGTGATTTGAAAAATAAGAAATCATTCTTGTGTTTTCATCATCCGGATGTGCTGCAACATAAAGTACTGAACCCAGGAAATTTAACTTCTGAATACTTTTGTAGTTCTCCGAAGAACTTTGGGCATGAATGATATTCATGCTCATAATAAAGATAATGAAACGCATCATAATCTTATGGATTGAGCAGTAAGCTGTCTCTGTATTTTTCATCTCCTAATTTATTATTTTGCCAATAACTAATTTTTTTTGTGGTCAATCGATTTGCGCTGCTCAGCTGAATGTTTTCCTTAAGTGAAAACTCTTCCCATCCTTCTATTTGGTTGGGAAAACTATTTTTGAATTTAATTTTAAGTAAACGATTTAAATCTTGAAACTCAAGACTATAAGTAAAATAATTATTCTTGAAATCTAATTTCGCAATCGCTTGATAGGGTTTTATTCTTAAGTGATTCAGCTGCAATAAATCCAAGGAGGGAATTATGTTTAAATTTCCAATGGGCAAGCTGCTGGGATTTATTCTGATTGTACTCCAAAGCTCTTCTTCTGTCAAGGCATTTTTAAAATTAAGTTCTTGATCTGTTTCTCCCTCAAAATAAGAATGTCTTTTGATCTTAAGCTCTGATTTTTTATTGAGCTGAAGGTAAGTATGCCCACACCATTCTTGAATGGAAGCTGTGATTTTTCTTAAAGATTCTTTCTCCTCCAATGAAACGAAAGAACTGTTCATGATGTGATAAGGATAGATTCCGGTTAAGAAATTAACGATACGATTTAGCTTTAATATAGACTCACTTTTTTCGGAAGAAATATTAGCTTTTACTTGTTCTTTTTTTAAAAAATCTTCTGTTACAAAAATCAAAACAACATTGCCTGATCGCATTTCCCCATACCTCGATTGAGACAAAATGTAAGTGGATATTTCTGCTTTTCCATCAAACCAATAAGACTTGAATTCCTTACTCAGGTTAACTTTTTCTGGATTTAACGTCTGCTCTGAACAGCTGATCAAAGAAAAAACAAGAAAGAGACTGCTAAATATTTTGTGTATCACTTGTTTTGATTTTAAAGTTTAAGTTACATTATTTAAAAAAAGAATCAATTCTGAATTATAGATTTAATTTTTTGATAAACCTGAGCGAGAGGTAATCCGACCACATTGGTGTAACTGCCATTAATTTTAGAAATTACAATTTCCCCGATCCAGTCTTGAATGCCATAGGCTCCTGCCTTGTCAAGTGGATTGTGTTGACTGACATATTGATCGATTTCAATTTCCGAAAGCGGATTAAAATGTACTTCAGTTACTTCATTGATAATGTCGAATTGACCATCGAAAAGAAACCCAACTGCCGTGATTACTTCGTGTGATTTTCCAGAAAGCTTTTGCAACATATTTTTGGCATCAGTTTCGTCTTTGGGTTTTCCCAAATACTCATTTTCAAGCCAAACGATTGTGTCTGCTGTGATGACAATTTGTTTTGGATGAATTATTTCTTTAAAAGGGGCTGACTTTTTTGCGACAATGTAATCAGCGATTTCCTTACCTTTTAGATTTTTGGGAAAACTTTCCTCCACATCAAATGTCTTGATAGTAAAAGGGAAGCCGATTTGATTCATGAAATCTTTCCTTCTTGGAGATCCAGAGGCCAGAATTATTTCATAATCATTTGGTGAAAGCATATCCAAAAGTTTTATTTGTTATTTTTCCCAAAAGGCCAATTCCCTTGAACTCGAAGGACTTGTTCTATGATTTCACGGACACAGCCTTCTCCTCCTTTTTTATGAGAAATATAATCTGCAATATCTTTAACGTCAGTTACAGCATCGTTGGGACAAGTCGAAAGACCAGACTTTTCCATCACTGAGATATCAGGAATGTCATCACCCATATATAAAATTTCGCTTGAATTGAGATTGTTTTCCTTTACAAAATCGTCAAAAGAATTGTCTTTTTGATGTGCTCCTAAATAAACTTTTTGAACTCCTAGATCTTCAAAACGATCTCTAACGCCTTCGTTTGTCCCGCCAGATATAATGGCAATCTTGTAGCCGTTTGTAAGTGCAAACTTCATTGCAAATCCATCTTTTGTGTTCATAGAGCGATGCATTTTTCCAGAGGTTGTAACTAAAACTCTACCATCTGTAAGCACTCCGTCGACATCGAAAATAAAGGCTTTGATGTTGTTTAATTTTTCTTTGTAATTTTTTTTACTCATTGTTCTGTTTGATTGAAGCTGTAAGATTTAAATATAATTCTTTGTATTGAGTATTTTCTAATAAATCCAAGTGCTTTTTAATTGTGTTTTCATCATTTCTTATCGCAGGTCCAGTTTGAGATTTTTCAGGTCCTTGTGCAATTGCTTTTTTGGCTGTTTCAAGAATGATTGGATTCAGAATTTCAAAAGGAATATTGTTTGATTTGGCAATTTTATTTCCAATGTTAATAAGATGATTTCCAAAATTATTGATAAAAACAGCAGTCAAATGCAACACTTCCCTCTGACTTGAATTTATTTCGTAGGGGAGTGCGCCAAGTCCTTTTGCGAGATTAAATAATGTGATTTTATCCTTTTCATCTTCAGCTTCGATACAAATGGGAAGGTCTTTAACATACAATTTATGTGATTTGGTAAAAGTTTGCAAGGGGTAGAACACCCCTTTTCTTCCAACAGACTTTAATACTTTCATGTCAACACCACCTGCACAATGGACAACCAAGCAATGCCTGTTGATTTGGAAACTTACTTTAGCTATGGAATTATCTGAAACTGCAATTATATAAAGATCTGCGTCTTCTAATTGAGTAAGTTCATTAGTGATCTTAGTATCATTTTCAGCAAACCCAATTGCACTTAAATCTCTATTATACCATTGAACCAAATCAACATTTTCAGCTTCATGAAAAAGTTTTTGAAAATGATGACCGAGATTCCCAGCTCCTAACAATACGATTTTAATCATTTTCAAAAATACATAAAGATATTTTTAACTAAATTTATATCCTCTAATTTTTTTACTTTTAAATTCCTATATCACCCTAGGCGCAATTACCTTTCAAAATATTATTTAATGATTCCTGATTCCATCCTGATAGTATGATCAAGCGGATCGTTTGCAGCGATGTATATCACAATGAAGGGCATTAACACCTTTAAATTTATTCAATTAGCGGTATCTGTTTTAGCAACAATGTCTTAACTAGCTTGGATGTCAGCTCAGTTTAGCTGCGAAATTTTTTTAAAGTTTTTTTTATTTCAGTTTTGGTCCAATTATTTATAATTTCATTCAATTTGATAGTTTGATTTTGTTGTAATTAAATCTCAACAAGTATCTTTGTAAGCGAAAAGATATCGATTGATAATGAAGGAAAAATTTCTAAAGTATTTGTTTTCGAACCGTTTAATGGCGATCCTTTTTGTTGTTTTTCCCTCCGCAATGGCATTGGGAACATTCATAGAAAGTTGGTACAGTACGGATGCCTCTAAAATATGGATTTATAACGCTTGGTGGTTCGAACTTATTTTAGTCTTATTAATGCTTAATTTTTTTGGAAATATATTTAAATATAAATTATTAAGAAAAGAAAAGTGGACGGTTTTAATGTTACATCTTTCCTTTATTTTGATCATTTTCGGAGCATTTGTTACTAGATACTTTGGTTATGAGGGCGTTATGCCAATAAGAGAGGGAGCAACCGAGAAAACTTTTCTAACGGATAAAACTTATTTAACAATCTTTGTTGAAGGAGAGATTGACGGCATTGCTCAGCGTAAAACACTCGAAAAAGACTTTTTGTTTTCCGAGTATGTCAACAATGATTTTAGTTGGGACAATCAGTTTAATGGAATTCCATTTTCTGTAAATTATCTAAACTATACAGAGGATGTAGAGGAACAGCTGGTCCTGAACGATAGTGGAGACCGTTACATAAAAATCGTTGAATCAGGAGATGGTTCGCGTCACGATCATTACCTAAAGGAAGGAGAGGTTGCAAGTATTCATAACATTCTATTCACCCTTAACAATCCTATTGCGGGCGCAATAAACTTGAGATCAGAAGGTGGACTCCATTACATAACATCACCTTTCGAGGGCAGTTACATGAGAATGGCCGATCGACAAACAGGAAATGTTGAAGAATTAATTGAGCAGACACTCCAGTTGAGATCGTTATATAATTTAGCCAATTTCCAATTTGTAATTCCAGACCCTCCTTTAAGAGGACAATTTGAATGGGTTAAAATTTCAGAAGAAACAAAACAAGCGGAAGATGCGCTAAGATTAAATATAATTGCGGGAAACCAATCTGACTCAATTACGATTCTTGGAGGCAAAGGAATCTCTAATAATATGAAGAAGATAACTTTAGGTGGATTGGATTTTTATTTAAAATATGGTTCTCTAAGAAAGGAATTGCCTTTTTCAATAAGATTGAATGATTTTATTGCCGAAAAATATCCTGGTACAGAAAAAAGCTATTCTTCATTTAAAAGTGAGATTACAGTCGAGGACAAGGATCCCTTTGAATATGAGGTTTATATGAATCACGTATTAGATCATCAAGGATTTCGTTTTTTTCAAGCTTCATTTGACCCAGATGAACGCGGAACGGTACTTTCAGTAAATCATGATTTTTGGGGAACGAACATTACTTATGCTGGTTACATTTTATTGTATTTAAGTATGATGGGAATCTTTTTTATCGGTAAAACTCGATTCAAAGATTTATCTGCAAAACTTGAAAAGTTAAAGCAGAAAAAGAAAAGTTTAACATTGATGCTTTTGTTGTTTGGTGTGTCTTTTGCCAATGGACAATCTCATGGGCCTATCACGCGCCCTGTATTTAATTTTGATTCAGTAGTTAATACAAATGTAGTTTCGAAAGAACATGCGCAAAAATTTGGTCGCCTTGTGATCCAAGACCTTGGCGGAAGGATGAAGCCAGCAAATACTTTTTCTTCTGAATTATTGAGGAAAGTAAGCAAGAGTGACAGATACGGTGAACTCAATGCCGATCAGGTGATGATGTCGATGATTGAAAATCCTGCAGTTTGGTATAACATACCGATCATTTATTTAAAAAGAGGTAATGATAGTTTAAGAAGTATTCTTGAAATAGGCTCGAAACAGAAAAAAGCTTCTTTGGTTTCGTTTTTTGATGATCAGGGTAATTATAAAATATCTTCTCAATTAGAAAGTGCTTATCGCGCTGCAGTACCGAATCAATTCCAAAAAGATTTTATTGAAGTAGACCGAAGGGTCAATTTATTGTATTCAGCATTGGAAGGAAAGGTCTTAAGAATTTTTCCAATTCCCAATGAACCATCAAACAAATGGGTTTCTTATCCAGAATTAAAAGATTCAGGCTTTAAAGGAAAAGATTCACTTTATGTCTATAACATATTGCCTTTGTATTTCAATGCCCTTAGGTTGGCTAAAACCGGAGGGGACTATGAGCAATCCAATGGTTTGTTAGAAAGCATAGAAGGCTTTCAAAGGAAATTTGGCAAGCAGGTATTACCTTCTACAGAGAGAATAGATGCTGAAATCACCTACAATAAGTACGACATATTTAAGAAGCTTTTTAGTTGGTATCTCTATGCTGGGTTGTTTTTGTTTGTAGTTCTGTTGGTTCAAATATTTAAAAATAATAAAGCATTAAGATTTACTATCGCACTCTTAAAATATATAATTCTTTTCCTTTTTATTCTCCACACAGGAGGCTTGATCGCAAGGTGGTTTATTTCGGGTCATGCCCCCTGGAGTGATGCCTATGAATCCATGATTTATGTTGCTTGGGCAACTTTGTTTTTTGGATTAATTTTCGGAAGAAAATCTGATTTGACATTAGCTTCAACCGCTTTTGTTTCTTCCATGATTTTAATGATTGCTCATTGGAACTGGATGGATCCAGCCATTGCAAACTTACAACCTGTTTTAGACAGTTACTGGCTCATGATCCACGTTGCTGTTATTGTTGGAAGTTATGGGCCTTTTGCACTGGGAATGATCATAGGAGTGGTGACTTTGTTGTTAATGCTGTTAACCAATAAAAAGAACAAGGATAAAATTGAACTGAATATAAAAGAACTCACTATAATCAATGAATTATCAATAACCGTAGGTTTAATTATGCTTACCATTGGAAATTTTCTCGGTGGCATGTGGGCTAATGAAAGTTGGGGAAGATATTGGGGTTGGGACCCAAAAGAAACCTGGGCACTAATTAGTATCATGGTTTACGCATTTGTAATTCACATGCGTTTAGTTCCTGGATTACGGAGTAATTGGACTTTTAACTTTATGAGTATTGTTGCTTTTGCAAGTATTCTAATGACTTATTTCGGTGTTAATTTCTACTTAGTTGGACTTCATTCTTATGCAAGTGGCGATAAGATTATCACTCCTAATTTCGTGTATTACGCCATTGTAATCATTTCATTACTCGGGACTCTATCCTACTGGCGTTTCAATAAATTCTACAAAAAATAAATTAAGGGGTATTAAATTTGTCAATATATTTTATAAATAGGAGCTATGAAAACCAATAATATATTTTTGTTATTTGTAATATTTCTAATTGGTTGTAGTGATGATAAAGCTCAGGTTCTTCAAACGGATTTTGAAATTAATTCAGCTAAGTGGAAGGAATTAGACACAAACGATTACTACTTCACTCAGACGATTTCGTGTTATTGTACGGAGGAATATCGACTTGCAAATGAAGTACGTGTTAGGGGAGGAGTAATAGTTTCAGTTAACGGCGAGGATTATGATCCCGATGTGAATTATAACTTCAGAACGATCAATGAATTTTTCGATTTCATTGAAGTGAAAGCTAAAGCTAATCTGAGTTATTTTAGAGTTAACTACAACAAACAATATGGTTTTCCAAATCGAATAGCTCTTGATCCTGTTGAACAAATAGCAGATGATGAAATCACCTACAGATTAAGTAATTTTAAAAATTAAAACCTTACTGTAAACTCGTCTTATCCCATCCTTTCTCTGTAAGGTCTAATGCATATTTAACAATAGTTTATGCACTTTGAATTTCAAAAACAAGTCCAAGGATTATTCGCTTCATTAAAAAATTTCACCATCAGCAGCGATGTAATCAGCATAGACTTTGCGCACAATATTGTAAAGATTTTTTAACCTTTTTTTTCATCGGAATAGGGCTAACTTTATGATTGTCAGAATATCCCATTATTTTAGTACCTATTTATGGCTCTATTTCTAAATAAATTTTCAATCCATCGACAATAGCTCTTTCATCTTCCGTAATGATATCATCCACCAAAGTAATCTAAACAATTGTTAAAAAAAATTCACGATTTAGGTTTTAAAGCAGGGGTATTAAGGTCGATAATTAACAAAAATTAAACTTTTTTATCGCCAAAAAGCTCAAAAGACTCTAAATTAAAAAAGGAGAGTGATGCAAGAAGGTGATCAAAAATACCTGAGACAATTTGTTCATAATTAAGCCAATCTTTATTCTTGATAAAAACGTAAACTTCAATGGGGATTCCCTGAGTAGTTGGAGCCAATTGACGAACCATTACGGTCATATCATGATTAATTTCCGGGTGTGTTTCAAGATAAGCCAAAGCGTAACGTCGAAAAAGTCCTAAGTTGGTCATGTTCCTTCCATTGACCATTAAAGACTTATCAATTCCTTTTTGAGCATTATCATCTTCAATCTCTTTGGATTTTTGAGATACAAATTCAGAGATTCTTTGAATCTTAACATACTTGCTTATTGAGTTCTTGTCAATAAATTTGATACTTGACACCTTAATTTGAATAGATCTTTTAATCCGTCTACCTCCGGATTCACTCATTCCTCTCCAATTAATAAAAGAGTCAGAAACTAGTTTATAGGTTGGAATAGTCGTAATAGTTTTGTCAAAATTCTGAACTTTTACCGTAGAAAGATTGATTTCAATTACGTCACCATCTGCATCACAGCTTTTCATGGTGATCCAATCTCCAATTCTAACAGTATCGTTGATTGTTACTTGAATACTGGCAACAAAACCCATGATGGTATCCTTGAAAATTAGCAAAATTATTGCAGACATGGCCCCGAGAGTAGTCAAAAAAGCACTTATATCTTTTCCAGACAGTAAAGAAAGAATTGTGATTATTCCAACAAACCAAACAAATATCATAAAGACTTGAATGTAGCTATCTATTGGCTTGTCTTTAAATGTTGATAAAGTTTTTAAAAAATCTTTTAAGCTACTTAATAATTTCCTAATAATAATGATGGTTAGGAGTGCTCCAATTACGTCTAAAATAATGGAGATAGGTTTCGTGAGTACTGAAAAGTTTTCTAGGGTATTTGGTAAAAGCCAAATCAAAAGAAATAATCCCGGAAAGTAAGATAGGGTTGCCGGAACTTTGTTTTTTATTAAGTAATCATCAAAATTAGATTTGGTTCTTTTTGCGATTTGATTAAAAAAAACACGCAATGCTTTTTTAAAAATTAGCGTGAAAATAAATGCAAGCACAAGAACGATAAATGAGGAAGTAATAGAATCTAATGACTTTGCAATTGGGACAGATAATCCAGCTTTTATATATATATCATAGAAATTGAAGCTCATTGTTTCGTCTATTAAAATTAAAAAATAAAGATAAAAAATCAGATTAGAGAATAGTGAAAGGCATCTCTACTCTAGCATATCCCCAGCCCATTTGAAGTTTTGCGTTGTTTTTTTCACCTGTAAATACCATCGACAAGGCTTCAAGCTCTTCATCACTTTCCATAACAGCCAAATTGATTCTTACCACATCATTATCTTTTTTGTAGTTGTAAGCACCCCAAGTATTTTTCGCAGTATTTATAATAACCATTAAACTTTCTTCAGACGGAATTGAATATAAAGAATAAGTTCCAGGTTGGATTACGGTCTCTCCAATTCTAACAGATTTGTTGAAAATAATCTCAGTAGACTCATTCGCACCTGTTCTCCAAACCTTGCCATAAGTAAGGATGTCTTCCATAAGCCTTCCTTTTAATTGAGGACGACTATAATAAACAATAACAGCTTTCTCTGTTATTTTATTGGCAACTGGATAAGTAGACTTGTCCAGAGGACTGCTGTCTAGTCCTTTAAATTTTTGTGCTTGCGTTACTGAGACACAT
>Ga0308001_10001045_pt1 | contig 12645 bp, 9 predicted proteins | sample Neamet5_FD_203167 | JGI IMG/M metagenome (GOLD analysis project Ga0308001, IMG submission 203167) | Marine microbial communities from water near the shore, Antarctic Ocean - #5 | ecosystem: Environmental > Aquatic > Marine > Unclassified | place: Southern Ocean | collected 2014-06-04
TCCTCCTTCAATAGTTAAATTAAAACGAACTAAAGGAACTTCCTTGTTTTCAATTCCATAAATCGATAATCCATTATCCAAATCAGCTTGAAATACATCGGGAACTTTTAATAAAGGGGATTCACCATAATCAGGCTCAATAGATCTATCAAACAAAGAGGGTGTCTTTTTATATTTAGCTAATATTTTAGAATCAAATTTTTCTTCTGCACCAAGAATGATTTTCTCTTCCTCTACAAATGCAAGTTCAGATTCACTCAAAGATAATTCCACTTTATTTTTAGGCACAAAGCTTGTAACTACATAGTTATTTCCTTTAATGTATTTATTATAAACTTCCATCACCTCTTTTGTAGTAACCGATAAAGTTTTATTTATATCTTCACTAACATAGCCAGGATTTCCAGTGAAAGTATTGTAAGAAGCTAATCTAGTTCCTTTACCTAAAACACTAGATAAACTTCTATAAAAATTAGTTTCTTGGCCAGCCTTTATTCTGTCTAAATCTTTTTGAGAAATACCTTCACTTTCAAATTTTTCAAATGCCAGATCGATACCTTTTTTCACACCATCCAAATTTTTATCATTAAAAGCTCTTATCGTTAATTGTATTTGACCAGCTAGTTCAGAACCGTAATTGTACATACTTGAATAAGAAGTTATTTTTAAATCGTCCACTAAAACTTTGTTCAAAGGAGCTGATTTACCTTCACTTAAATAATCTGTTAATAGTTCCAAAGCATAAGAATCGTTGTGATATAGTTCCACACCCGGCCATGCGATTGTTAATTGTGGAACCTTTGCAAAATTATCCTCGTAGTATAAACGTTTTGTTTTTTTTAATTTAACTGGTGTTTTTTCTAAGGGCACTATTTCTTCTCCTCTGGGAATTTCATCAAAATATTTATACACCCATTTCTTTGCTTGATCTACATCAATATCACCAGATAAAACTAATGTAGCATTATTTGGAACATACCATTTTTTAAAAAATGTTTTAACATCGTCTAATGTAGCATTTTGCAAATCTTTTAAAGAACCTATAACCTGCCAATTATAGGGATGATCTGCAGGATACAAGTTTTTGTCAATCAGATATTGATTGTGGCCATAGGGTCTGTTATCTACCCCTTGCCTCTTTTCGTTCTTTACTACTTGTTTTTCTTTTTCTAAAACTGGGACAGTAACAGTATTTATGAACCAACCTAATTTGTCAGCTTCAGCCCAAATCATTTTCTCTAATGCATCTTTTGGAACAGTTTGCAAGTAATTCGTTCGGTCAGTTGAAGTAGATCCATTTGCTCCAGAACCCCCAATTCTTGCACTCATTTTATCTAACCCGCCTTTCCCTAAATTTTCAGATTCTAAAAACAATAAATGTTCAAATAAATGAGCAAATCCTGTTCTTCCTTTAACTTCTCTAGCTGAACCAACATGAACCATCAGTTCAACTGCAACAACTGGATCTGATCTATCAACATGAAAAACAACATCTAATCCATTATCTAATTCTATTTTTTCAAAATTTATATTTAAATCAGTATTGTTATTATAATTACATGCAACAAAGAGTGTACTTAATAAAAAAATTATTGTTTTTCTCATTACTTTTTATTTTAATTGATGTTTGATAAATTAATATTAAGTAAAATATTACAAATATGAAATATAGTTAGAGTTTCTATCCAACGCATATTTACACGACTTATTTCAAAAAGTTATTATAATACTTAAAACCTTATTTTAGATTTTCAAATTTAATATTAGATTATTCTATTTTAGTGTGTTTGAGAAGTTTTTCAAATGTTTTTCTGTCATAGTATCAACTTCAAATCGGACTAGTACATCTTCCCATAGTAAAGTTATAATGGCTGTCTTGTTATCATTTGCATCTATTATATATTTCAATCTTTCAATTACCGTATCATTACCCCAATATTCCGGACTAACTTCAATTCCAATTGCTAAATCTTTATTATAAGCTTCTTGATCTAATTTACCTTCACTCATGTAAGAAAACGGATACTTTCCAGCAGAATTTAAATCTATAGTCCATTTACCATTTTCTCTTGGAGTTACAGCAATTGCGTATTCACCTGCTCTTAGAGTCTTGTCACCTACAATGACATTTGTTGAAAATTTTATTATTGTAGGACTATTTGCTCCAGCTCTCCATAACTGATTGTAAGGAACGAGATTACCAAAAACTTTCCTTCCTTTTAAACCAGGTGAAGAATAATTAATAGTAATATTAGTCATTCCCACATTTTGACTTACAACGGCTTGTGGGCTAGAAACTGGACTTAAATATGATACAGCATTTTGGGAGAATGATGTTAAAGAAATAAAGAGTAGTAATAGTGATAATGTATTGTTTTTCATTTTATTTTATTTAAAAGAGATTTTGATTTTTATATTACAGCTAATATAAAATAAAAAAATTTATACAATTTTAAATTTTTATCTCTTGAATTGTAACTATCGCATCATTTGTAACAAATGGCATGGCCATCATAAATTTATCTCTTGGACTTATATCAAACAATGGATTTGATAATAAATCATAGGATGTTTCAGTAATTTTTAAATTCAGCTTTGTTTTTTTTTCAACTACAAAATCAATTTTTAATACTTCGTCATAAGTAGTATAGTAGTAAGTAAAGATGTTTTTAATTGATTTTAATTTATTCTGATCCTCATTTTTTTCTTGAACATTATTAATAAAAACATCCTGTATCCCAATATTCTTAAGACTTATTAATTCATTAGAATAAAAATTAATTTTATTAATTAAGCGGTTTGGTTTTAAGATTAGTGTAATGTATCTTAAATCTTTAGTCAAAGAATCTCTTAATTTAATAATATTTGATTTTTTAATACCCCTATTGTCAGTCTTAACATAATGCATATAAGAATTATTATACTTACTATTAGAAGCTTTTGTTTTAACGTTTTCTTCATTAGAAACGTTTTTAAAAAATTGTTTTGTAAAATCATCTAAAACCTGATCATAGCTTGCCCAATAAGATTCGTTTTTATCAACATCATTAATAAAAACTATACTATTTGGTTTTTTGTTATTTTCGTTATAGTCGCTATTAAATGATGCAATTAAAAAAAATAAAAAGGAACAAAAGCCTATTACTTTAATATATAATTTATTTGAATAAACTGATTTAAAAACAGGAATAAGAAGACCAAACATTATGACTATAAAAAATCCTATAACAAATAAATTACTTAAACCTAAACCAACAGTGAACGTCCTTAATAAAGGAGCAAATATATAAACCAAAGGAATAGAAAGTAAAGTAGATAATACAACTTTTAAACCGTCATGGTTTCTTAAAAAAATCAAGAGACCAAATACTATTAAAGCAAAGTATACTGGGATAATAAAAAACGCTGCACCTTTTAAATAAATAAAAAATAAAAAATTTATAATAATCCAAATAAATATTGGAGCAACAAGCAAATTAACTCCTTTATGTTTAATAAAAAATGATTTATAAATTTTAAATACTATCCATAGGTTTAAAAAAGAAAAAGCAATTATATATTGATAACCATTATAAGTGAATCCATGTAAAATATCATTATAACTTGGATGTAAAAGAACTATTAATTTCCATAAAAAAAAGGAAATAACCATACACGTGACCAGAGAACTTAAAAAAGGAATGAAACCAATAATAGTTGATTTTATTGATATTCTAACTGATTTAATTCCGATAAAAAGTAAAAAAATAAAAACTATAACTGAAAAAATTAATAATGGAAAAATCCATGAAAAAGGAAAATGTAGTAGAGTGAAAAAAGGGAAATTAGTGTAAACTTGATCAACATCACTATCTAAATTAGATAAGTCGGAGTAAGCAAAATAATTTAGTGTTGTAGTGAAGTAATCTGCTTGATGTAGTAAAGTCTCTATATCTAATCTTTCAAAAGAATCTTGTTCTGTGTGGTAATCAAAATGATCTCCTATAAATGCGAAATTCAATCCATTAATATTACCATACTTTCTAAAAATTGTCAAATCAGTATCGTTTGGCAACATCTTATAAATGCTATACATTAATGAATTTGCTACAGGGTAGTTTGGTTTAGCTTTAATAAATTCTGTTAAGAGTTTACTGTTTTTTTTGTTAGTCTCCATCAACATGTAACTTGGCCCTCCACTTCCTCTTGCTTCATAATTAATTACCAACCCAATGTTACTAGCTAGAGGGCTAAAATCTATAAATGCCTGAGCTCCCAGCAATCCAATCTCTTCTGCATCAGTAAAAACAATATGAATATCATTCTTAGGTTTTTTGTTTTTTGCTAGAAACGCTCTAATTCCTTCCAAAATAGTAACAACGCCTGAACCTGCATCACTTGCACCTAAAGATGAGTGATGTCTAGAATCGTAATGAGACAGCAGTAATAGAGACTTTCCTTTTTCATAACCTTTAATTGATGCAATTATATTAGCAGTATTTGTAGAGGATCTCCACTTACTTATAGAAACCTGATTTTTAACTTCTGGACTAAGTCCCATTTTGATCAGCTCATTTACAATATAGGTTTGAACTATTAAATGATTTTCAGATCCCGTGTAATGCGGTTCCTTGGAAATTTCTTTTAAATGAAATAATGCATTATCAATTGAGAATTCTGTTTCTAAATCATTACTGTTATTAGTTTTTGTGGATGGGATTAAATCGGAATAACTCCAAAAAAAAACCAATATTAGAATTGTAACAGAGATAAATGATGTAAGGTTTTTCATAATGTTTTTTTAGTCATAGATGGTTAAACATTCTATTTTAGGTTACAACTTTGTTATCTGCTTTTTCCGTTTGTCCGAACGAAAGATTAAATATTAAAGTTAAAACTATTAGTATTATATTTTTTATTAATTTCTTAGTTTTTTATAATATAAAAAAAATACCCAGTTTTAGGAAACTGAGTATTTTTAACAACAACAACTAAAACATTTTAAACATATTCAGATCAAATGTAATAGAGTTTTCAAGACTTAATTGGAAAATATTCTGAATGTCAAAGTTATGTTCTGAATGTCAAGCTAAATATTGTCTTAGCTAGTATCATAAGTGTAGAAGCATGAATTAATTACGAATATGAACCAATTAAAAGCAGTTATACAAATACCTATCATAACAATATAAAATACAGAAATAATACATAGTAATACAATGTATTAAAGAAAAATATTTTATTTAATAGTTGATATACACTTATTTTTTTAATATTTATAAATTAATTAGTAATTGAATAATAATTTAAATTTATTCATAAGAGTAAAAAATCTTTTTCTTTTATTTGTAAAGTTTTTATATACTAAATTTAACAATAATGAAAAGACAGGAATTAATTGATGAATTTCTTTTAAATTTTAAACCAAAAGAAGATCAAAGTTGGAAAAGTTGCTATTTTTTTGCTCATCATCTAAAAAAGAAACACAATATAGATGTTGAGTTAATTGAAGGAATTTCTAAAATTAATAAAATTGATTACTGGATTGTCAGGTTTGATAGTCAGGACGAAGACATACATGCTAAGGCAGTTAATATTACACCTGATTTTATTGAGAATCCTGATATCATTTGGAGTTTAGAAGATTTTGAAAAAGATAATTTCTAATTTTTTTTAAATTTTATTTAATAATGTGTCATATTCATATATAAGTTTAAGCGTAATTACTGTTATGTAAATTCTACAATTTATGAATAGTTTAGTAAAAAAATTACTTCACAATCATTGCAAATCTCACCTAACTTCTAGGTTATTAAGTTACCAAAAACGTAATGATGAACTGTATGAATCCCTACTTTCTGAAACTAAAAGCAGCGCTGGAGATAAACATGAAACTGGGAGAGCTATGATTCAATTAGAAATTGAAAAAACAGGGAATCAAATTAAAGAAACAGAAAAAGAATATGAATATTTCCTAAAAACAAATAATAAAGTGATTTTAAAAAACGTTGGTAATGGGTCGATAGTGATAACTAATGAAAATCTATTTTATATTTCAGTATCGGCTGGAGTATTTAATCATGGTAGCAAAAGTTATTATTGTGTATCACAAAACAGTCCAATAGGATTAGAATTAACTGGGAAAAAAATAAAGGATATTTTTATTTTTAAAAATAAAAAAAGTCAAATAATAAATATTCTTTAAATTAAAAACTAAGACTTTTTTTCCTTCCAACTGAAACACCATCTACAATGCGATTAAATTCTCTTTCATAATTAAGCCCACTTATAAACTCTACTCTTCCAATAAATGGGGGAGAATCTTCAAAAGTAATAATAATCTTATAAATACCTGGAATTGTATTAATTAACCATTTTCCGTAAGGAACAAAGACCCAAGTAGATCCCGCCATCTTTAGAGTCATTTTTTTGTCAGAATTGTTAAGAATATTTATCGTTGATAAGGTTAAACTTTCTGACTTTCCAGAGGATTTAAATAATTGATCTATTTCCTGAATTACAACTTCATCTCCTAAAGTTACATATTTCATATCTACATAACCCTCAGTATTGGAGGACATATCTATGATATGGTAATAATTATTAACAGTTTTATCAGAAATTATAAAAATTTCATCTCCTATAGCTAAGGATTTAATAATTTCAAATTCATTTGAAGGACCTAACATTAAATTAATCTCATCATTTATGGTGCCTAAATAAGATTTGTAAGAAATTACTATCTCATAAATTTCGATTCCTTCAAAAGAGACAACTGTTTTTCCTTCAATAATTATATTATTTTCAAAAACTCCTTCACTTGTTGAGGTTTCTCCATCTTCTGTTTTAACAAAAACACCTTTTCCACTTTTCATGTTATTTTTCCAAGATCCTTTATATACATCTCCATTCAAAAAAGTCAAAACGCCATTACCTTCTCTTAAACCATTAATCCATTCTCCATCATACACATCTTGATTTTCATAAATCATCTTTCCTAATCCTTCTGGATTACCCAAATCATTTAAGCAACCTATGTATTGGTCAACATCAAATAACTTTTCACTATTACAAGTTTTTAAATCATTTTGAGCTTGAACAAAAAAAGCTGAAAAGATTAAAAATACATTTAAGAAGTTCTTCATAATTTAGGTTTTATTATTTTTTATTATTAAAATCAAATAGATTATTAGAAAACCTTTGAGGGCCTCCTCTTTTTATTTCTTCATTTGCTATTTCCTCAAACTGATCAAAATTTTTTCTAAAAGCATTGGATAACTTAAAAGCCATTTTATAATAAGCTTTATCGTCATTCCAAGTAGCTCTTGGACTTAATAGTCTTTTAGGAATACCTGGACATTCTCTTGGCTGAGCTAATCCAAAAACCGAATGTATATGGTAATCTTTGTAAGAATATTCTGCTAGTTCCCCATTAATCGCAGCATTAACCATTCTTCTAGTATATTTTAATTTTATTCTTGAACCTATTCCATAAGGCCCTCCAGACCATCCTGTATTAACTAGCCAAACATTAACATTCGCTTCCTTCATTTTTTTAATTAACATTTTTGCATATACTGTAGGGTGCAGGGGCATAAATGGAGCTCCAAAACAAGCAGAAAAAGAAGGAACTGGCTCCACTACTCCAGCTTCTGTTCCGGCAACTTTCGCTGTATAACCAGAAATAAAATGGTAGGCTGCTTGACTAGGCAATAAGCGAGATATGGGAGGTAAAACTCCAAATGCATCCGCAGTTAAAAAAAAAATATTTTTTAAATTTTTACCCAACGATGGGACCTGTATATTGTTTATAAAATTTATAGGATAACTAACCCTAGTATTTTGAGTAATACTTGAATCCGAATAATCAACTTTAGAATTATTACTTTTGAACACTACATTTTCTAATAAAGCTCCTTTCCTTATTGCATTATAAATATCTGGTTCTTTTTCTTGATTTAAATCAATCACTTTTGCGTAACAACCTCCTTCAAAATTAAAAATGATATTGTCTTGTGTCCAACCGTGTTCGTCGTCTCCGATTAACTTTCTAATAGGGTCAGCTGAAAGTGTTGTTTTTCCAGTTCCCGATAAGCCAAAAAATATAGCTGTCTCTCCATTTTCTCCAATATTTGCCGAGCAATGCATTGGAAGAGTTTCTTTAGAATTTGGTAAAATAAAATTCAAAACAGAAAAAATACCTTTTTTAACCTCACCTGTATATCCAGTTCCTCCTATTAAAATAATTTTCTTTTTAAAATTAATTATTGAAAAATTATATTTTCTAGTTCCGTCTTCAGATGGAATTGCTATAAAACTTGGAGCATGAATAACTACCCACTGTGGATTAAAAGATTCTAATTCTTTTTTTTCAGGTCTAAGAAACATATTAATCGAAAAAAGATTTACCCAAGGAAGTTCCGTGATGATTCTAATATTCATTCGAAATCTTTTATCTGCACAAGCATGGGCATCTCTTACAAATAGCTCTTTATTAGAAATGTGCTTGACTACTTTATTGTATAATTTATTAAATTTATTTTTTTCAAATGGAATGTTTATATCACCCCACCAAATTTTATCTTTCGTTATATCATCTTTAACAATAAATCTATCTTTAGGAGATCTTCCAGTGAACTCACCAGTATTAACAGCCAAAGCTCCGTTGTCTGATTCAACACCTAACCCTCTTTCTTTACATAATTTATGCAACTCTTCACTAGACAAACCATATCTAATTAAAGCATCTTTAATTCCATGTTTATTTAGGAAATTTTGAATATTAGAATTTTTCGTCATTTAAAATTGAAGTTGAATGTAACAGAAATTTTATTTTTTTAAATAATTATTTTGCGATTTTCTCAAGTGTTAAACCCTGAAATAATATTGTAAATGTAACTACCATATAAGTTAGAAAAAGTATGAGATCTTTACCCTCTCCTATTTGGTCGGGTAAATTTAATGCCAAAGCGATACTCAAGCCTCCTCTTAATCCTCCCCATGTAATAATTAAGGAAGTTTTCTTTTCAAATTTTTTAAAAAATGATAAAATATTTATTGGAATAGAAACACCAATTCCTCTAGAAACAACTACAATAACAATTACTATAATTGAAATTAATAAGTATACTGGAGCAAAATTTTGGAAAATTGGAATAACCTCAAGTCCAATTAAAATAAACAAAATAGCATTTAGAGTTTCATCTAAAAGATGCCAAAATTTGTAAACATAATCTCCCATTGCTTTTTGTACTCCATCTTCAATCTTATCCATGTCTAATTTTCCATTTAGAAACAAGCCCAACATTACAACTCCTAGTGGTGCGGAAAGATGATATTTAGTGCATATAGATGAAACAAGAAGAACTAGAGAAAGGGTAATTAAAACTTCTAATTCAATATGTTCATTTTCAATATATTTCACAAGCTTCAAACCTAAAAATCCGATAACAGATCCTAATATAACTCCTCCAAATACCTCAGTAGCAAATAACATACTTACACCTTCAGGTGTAACATTTTCAACTCCTAAATTTTTAACGTTTAAAAGTGTTAAAAAAAGAACCACACCTATTCCATCATTAAAAAGAGACTCTCCTGCTATTCTGGTTTCTGTAACTGGTGATAAATTCATTTTTTTAACAATTGAAAGAACTGCTATAGGGTCTGTTGGAGCAATTAAAGCACCGAATAAAAGGCAATCCACATAAGTTAAACCTAGTTCGTTCAAGCCAAAAAACGGTTGTTCTATTAGCCAAAAAAGTCCCGAACCAACAGCAAAAGTTGAAAAAACGACCCCAAAACTTGCTAAAAAAAGAATAGTAACTTTATCCTTAAACAACTCATGAACATTCACACTAATAGCTCCAGCAAATAATAAAAAGGGTAGCATTACATCGATTAATAATACACTAAAATCAAAACTTTTAGTTAAGCTGGTTGCTTCTTCTAAAAAGGGAGGAAAAATTGTACCTACTATTAATACAAATATTGATAATAAAATTGCTAAAATCATTAAACCTATTGTCTGAGGCAGTTTAAGTATTCTTAAATTAATGATTGAAAAAAAAGATGCTAAAAGCAATAATATTGTTGTGATTTCTAAAAAATTCATTATTTAAAATTATATTAAATTGTAAATTGAAGTCAACATTTTCAAAGTTACAATTAGTTACTTCTCTACCAAATTTAATCTAATCCCTTAATATTTCAAAACTATGATTGACTGTTGTGTCTTTTCTTAAAGATGCCCCAACAGAACAATATTTATCAAGAGCAAGAGACACAAAACGTTCTGCTTCTTCATTTGTCAAGTCACTTGAATATATTAAATACTTAATATCGATTTTTTTAAAATATTTTGGAGTAGTCTCCGCTCTAGATCCACTAGTTTGTGCCTTAAGGTTTTTAAAATTTCTTCTTCTTTTTTTTATCATAGAAACAATTTCTACTGCTGCACAAGAAGTTAGTGCTGATAGCAGAAGTTCCATTGGAGATAGGTTTTGTTTTTTCTCTTTGTCATACATGTCAACAAGTAAACTGTTTTTAGTTTGATTAAATAATTCAAACTTTTGGTCGTTAACATAAGACATTGAAATTTTTAAATCCATATAATTTTTTAATAAATATATTAAATAAATAACATTCATTACGGATTCGTGAGCTACTGTAAAACCTAAGGATCATGCTTACAAAAGCATAATAAAGACACTGTAGTCGAGATTAATGAACGGTTTAAGCCTAGATTAATGACAAGTTAAATTGAAAATTAGAATAGATGATCGTAGAGCTTACAAAAAAGAAAAAGAAGTGAAAACGCTTCTTTTTTTATTTATATATTTTCTTCATAAAATTAACACCAGTTATGGAAGCTGCAGTAATAAGTCCAGAAAAAAGGGCACCTCCAACTCCAGCACTAACTATATCTTGCCCTGTTAAATACAAACCTTTTACTGCTGTTTTTGGTCTTAAAAACTTTTGACTAAATCGAGCTGGAGTATGATCAATTCCGTATAATTCTCCTTTATTATAATTAACAAAATTTTTAGTGGTTAAAGGACTTGATAACTCATAGCAATCTATCTTACCTTTTAAATGTGGAAGCTGATCGTACAAATGGTCTAAAAGTCTATTAGTTATTTTTTCTTTTAACTGATCATATTCTTCTCCCCTTTTCATCCATGATGTACCTTCCCATTTAGAAAATCTTTCATAAGGAAGTAAAGTAATAATATCTATGGTACTTTTATTTGGGTATCTAGATTGCCAAGATGGATCTTTTGAAGAAGCAAAAGAGATGTAAACTAATGGAAACTCTGAGTCATTATCTTCTAAATAATTAGAAACAGCTGTATCATGATCTAAATCTTTCGGATAAATCCATAAGTTAGATTTTGGAAGTTTAAGTTCTTCTGAAGTTCCGTTAAGACCAATATATAGACATCCGTGAGCAACTGAGGGTTTGACTTTTTTTAGGTTCTGATCGAAACCATGCTTAGTCCTTATTTTTTCTTCAATCAACTTATTATAAGTATGAAAAACTCCTGTTCCGCTAATAATAAGATCGGAATAGAATTTATTACCATCACTCATTAAAACTCCTTTGGCTATATTATTTTCAATTATAACCTTATCAACTTCAGCATTAGTTAGAATAGTTCCATTTGAAGACTCTATTACCTTATCTATTGTATTTGCTATTACTGAAGAACCACCTACTGGAAAACTACCACCATTAAAATAATGTTTAACTACACTAGCATGCATAGCAAAACTACTTTGTTTAGGTGGGAGTCCATAATCTCCGTATTGGCCTGTTAAAACTTTAATTAATTCTTCGTTAGTTGTAAGTGAGCTGATTACTTCATATGTTGTTCTATTAGAAAATTTTAAATACTCTTTTCTTAAAAAAAATCCTAAAAACTTACTAATCAAATTTGGTAAAGATTTATCTAAATAAAACTTCTTCATGCTCTTATTGCTATCAAAAATCAACTGAACATACTTATCAATTGCCTCAATTTCTTTTGGGAAATATTCATACATTTTTGATTTAAAATTTTTAACTCCTTTTACAAAGTCATAAGTTTTATCACCAATAATAATTTTATCATAAACCTCACCCATATCAGCCCATTCTATTTTATTGTCTGAAACATAATCAAACATTTTTCTAATAGGAGAATTGGGGTTTTGAACTTCACCTATGTAGTGTATTCCAACATCCCATTCATAGCCTTTTCTTTTAAAAACATGAGTAAATCCACCTGCTGTATAGTGTCTCTCCAGAACAAGAACTTTTTTCCCTTCTTTAGAAAGCAAAGCGGCTGTAGTTAGACTACCCATTCCTGAACCTATGATAATTGCATCATAGTGATCACTTAACTTAACTTTTCGTTTATAGGACTGGATCATAAATCGGTTTTTTTAAATGTAATTAAATTATCATCTTTTTGTTATAAAAACATACTAATTAGAATGTTATATAAAAAACGTACCTTTGAACAAGGTATATAAAAAAAAATTATATCTTAAGAACTTAAATAAAAAATAAATGAATTTAGTAATAGAAAACCTTACCAAAACATATTCTAACAATGTTAAAGCTATAGATAATTTAAGTTTAACAATTGGAAAAGGAATGTTTGGCTTACTAGGACCAAATGG